>Ga0308013_10000504_pt1 | contig 20405 bp, 17 predicted proteins | sample Neamet181_FD_203131 | JGI IMG/M metagenome (GOLD analysis project Ga0308013, IMG submission 203131) | Marine microbial communities from water near the shore, Antarctic Ocean - #181 | ecosystem: Environmental > Aquatic > Marine > Unclassified | place: Southern Ocean | collected 2014-07-25
TCCAAAACCAATATTAGGATAACTTACAGGTAAAACAGTTACAACATCTGCTTTGTCTTTTTTATCCGTTTTCTTCTTGCTACCTTTCTGTACTTGTTTGCTTGCAGACCAAGAAGATTTGTTTCCTTCGGTATCAAAAGCATCTCCTTGCATAACGTTTGAAGCATTTACAATTTTACCTAACATTCGTGTAAAATTAGAAGCATCATTTAAAGTGATAGCAACCCAATCATCTTTAAAAGAGAATTTAGATTTAATTTTTTTATCACCAATTTTTACAGTTCCGGTTTGTTTTGCTCCCTTTCCTGTAATTGATAAATCGTAATTTTTGTTGTTTACGTATAACATGTAATCACCAGTAATATCTTTGATGTTCATGTCATTAATTACATTCTTATCTCCTTGAACCCAGTTTTCATGAATGGTTGTTTTAGGGTCAAAAATAGCTCCAGAAGTAATAATAAAGTTTGCATAACTTCCTGTTTTTAAATTTCCAATAGCAGTGTTTCCAATGATACTTGCAGGAATTGTAGTTAAAGCAGCTAATGCTTTATTTGTGTCAAAACCATATTTGATAGCTTTTTGTAAGTTTTTATGAAAAGATTTAACGTCCTTTAATTTGTGAGTAGTCAACGCAAAATTAATTCCGTTTTTAGAAAGCACACTTAAATTTGATGGCTCTTGATTCCATTTACGCATATCACCTAAAGAAATATGTTGCGCTAATAAAGGATCTGAAACATCATAAGCATTGCTAAAATTAATTGGGATAATAAAGCTAGCATTGGTTGATTTGATGTCGTTTACTCTTTCAAATTCTTCACCACTTCCAACAAGAGTATATTGAATTCCAAATTCATCACCAACTTTATCTGCTCTTAAAGCATCTAAAACATTGTTCGTTTCAAAAATTTGAAGTAAATTTTTATTCCCATTTAAAGCTTCTAAAGCCAAATCTTTACTTTTCATGTTTCCTTTTGCATACCAATCAGCATCGTTGTAAACCTGACGTAATAAAGCCATTGCACCCATTTTTGAAGATGGATACGCTTGATTCGATTTTGCGCTTTTAGAAAAGGATAAATATTGTGCAGATTTAGTTTCTAAAATCCTGTAAGCGTTTGAAGAATTAGGGTTTAAAGCAATTAATAAACCATTTCCACGAATAATTCCGTCTTGTAAATGTGTATTTACAACTCCAAAACCAGCATTAATTAAACCCTTCGCTTTTTTTGCATCAAACTTAAAATCATTAATAGGGTTTGTTTCTGGTCTAATATGATCATTCCAATAATACCCTTCTCTAGAAGCTGCATATTGTCTTGTTCTTGATCTAGATGACTTTCTTTTTGGTTTTGCAATTCCAAAATCAGCATAAATATCTATAAAAGAAGGATAAATAGTTTTTCCACTTAAATCAGTAGTAGGTGTTCCTTTAGGAATCTTTACAGATTTACCAACACGAACTACTTTACCGTCTTTAATTAGTAAAGTTCCTTTTTTAATAACTTCATCCGGAGTTACATAAATTGTTGCATTTGTAAATGCGAAAATGGTATTTTCTGTTGTTTTTACTCCTTCATCCGTAGGGAAATAATCTTGCGCATGCATGACAGAAAGCGACAAGAAAAAGAGTAGGGAAAATAATTTTTTCATGTAGGTTTAATTATTTGAATTGGGGATAAATTTATCGATACCTTTTTTTATAAAAGTTAATTTTTAGCACTTTAACAAAAATTTAAGAAAACTAGATTCCTTTTGAAGTTTCAAAATAAGAAATCAATAAGTCTACAACGTAGTTGTAAGATTGCACACCATTCGCTTGTTTGTTCGCTTTTAAATAGGCGTTGTAGCCTTTTTTTACAATGGGTTCAAAAGGATTTTTATACTGCTGCCAAAACTGATAACTTGAATTAAAATCTTTTCCGATCCCTTTGTGTACTGTTTTCCAAAGCTCTTTGGATGCATTTCTGTCTCGTTTTCTTAATTCAGAGATACAATACCCAAAAGCCATTCTATAACTTGCATATTTAAAATAGATGTCGTCATTATAGTTAGCAGCTAAAAAACCGACAAAATTTGCTTCATTTTCTGCTGCAAATCCAATTTGATGCGCCATTTCATGACAGGTCGTTGTTGGGTAACTTGTCTTCGGAATTCGATCATTTACTTGTGCCTCACCAGTTAAAGGATTTAAGTAACCAGCAGTTCCATTATACATTTGCAACCAACTCATTAATGAACTTTTTACGGATGTATGTTGGTATTTTAACTGCGGAAAATGGATGGATAAATTATCATATCCAGCAGTAGCCATTTCATACATTTCTTTTTGTTGATATGGGTTTTCAACCTTTAAGGTATCGTTTTGTGTGATTTCAAATTGATAATAATTCAGCTTTTCAATAATATGCTCAGTAACCTTTTGAAGTTGTTCGGTCGTATATTCTTGTTGTTGGTATTGTAAGTTTTTAGCTAGCGGTTCTCTGTAATAGTTCAATCCCCAAAAAAGATAAAAGCAAAAATAAATAACAGATAAAATTGCTGTAAAGTGAATCATCTTCGGAATAAAATTTCTGAATCTCTCTTTTATCAATCGAACTAAAAATCGAATAAGCACAAATAAACCAAAAGCTAATAATAGATCTCCGACTGAAAAAGGAACCCAGCCTAAAATAATTCTAAAAAATGATGAAATCGCAGGATAGATTCCGTTTGAATAATACCGCTCTATAAATGCAGGGTTTTTTGCCGCTATTTGCAGTAACAATACTTGAATTGGCAGAAGAATTGCTAAAATAAGATGTCTTTTCTTTCGTCTCAAATTACAGAGTTAATTTATAGATTTCTCTTTTATTCTTTAAAATAGACAGAATTACATTTTTAAAAATCACACTTCGTGTGTAAAAATAAGAATTCAATTTAGAAGTTGACTGGTTATTAACAAGATAATAACATTTTTGTTTACAAAAAATGTTTACAAATTAAAGTTCGCTTTTAGAAAGTACATCCAACCTAAAAAAGTACATTTGTGTTCATGGAAAAAACGACTCCTATAGCAGGTAAAAAGATAGATAAGTCAAGATTAATTAGTCTTGAGAAAGGGAAGATTCCTCCACAGGCAGTAGAATTAGAAGAAGCTGTACTGGGAGCGATGATGATTGATAAAAAAGGAATTGATGACGTAATTGATGTCTTAAGTTCAGATGCTTTTTATGATCAGAAACACCAAGAAGTTTATGCAGCGATTTACGAATTGTTCCAAAACTCTGAGCCTATTGACCTTTTAACAGTATCTAATCTGTTAAAAAAGAATGGAAAGTTAGAATTTGTTGGTGGCGATTTCTTTTTAATTCGTTTAACGCAAAAAGTTGCTTCCTCTGCGCATATTGAGTTCCATGCTAGAATTATTCTTCAAAAATACATTCAACGTAAACTAATCTCAATTTCATCAGAAATTATTGAAAATGCGTATGATGAAAGTACAGACGTTTTCGAATTATTAGATGATGCTGAGGCAAAACTTTTTGAAGTTACTCAAGGAAACTTAAAGAAGAGTTCAGAAGCTGCAGGTTCACTTGTAAAACAAGCGTTAAAAAAGATTCAAGAAATAGGTAATTCGGAAGGAATGTCTGGTTTGGAAACAGGTTTTACCAAATTAGATGCTTTAACTTCTGGTTGGCAACCATCCGATTTAGTGATTATAGCTGCGCGTCCTGGTATGGGGAAAACGGCATTTGTAATTTCGATGGCAAAAAATATGGCAATCGATTTTAATCATGGTGTTGCAGTATTTTCTTTAGAGATGTCTTCTGTTCAGTTAATTACACGTATGATTTCTTCGGAAACGGGTTTAACATCAGAAAAACTAAGAAAAGGAAATTTAGAGCCTCATGAATGGGAACAGTTAAATGTAAAAGTTAAGAAATTATCTGATGCTCCTATATTTATTGATGATACACCTTCATTGTCAGTTTTCGATTTGCGTGCAAAAGCACGAAGATTGGTATCGCAACACGGTGTTAAAATTATTGTAATTGATTATTTACAATTGATGACTGCAGGTGGAAAAGCAGGAGGGAACCGTGAACAAGAAATCTCTATGATTTCGAGAAACTTAAAAGCACTAGCAAAAGAATTGGCAGTTCCTGTAATTGCACTTTCTCAATTATCACGTGCTGTAGAAACGCGTGGAGGAAGTAAAAGACCATTACTGTCTGATTTACGTGAATCTGGTGCAATTGAGCAAGATGCCGATATTGTATCGTTTATTTTTAGACCAGAATACTACGGAATGACAGAATGGGATGATGACGAACACACGCCATGTGAAGGACAAGGTGAGTTTATTGTCGCAAAACATAGAAATGGTGGTTTGGATAATATTCGTTTGAAATTTACAGGACATTTAGCAAAATTCTCTGATTTAGAAGAAGGTTTTAGTTCTGAATTCCAATCGTCTATGAATGCAGATTTCCCAGATGATGTTTTTCCTGATCAAAGAATTGAGCCAAAAGATGCTTTTGGGGATGATTCTGATGATGTTCCTTTTTAAAGATTAAAGAATTTATAAAATTATATAAATACACAATTGCTTCAAAGTAATTGTGTATTTTAGTTTTCGATAAAAAAATACCAATATTTCTCTTAATATAAAACCCAATAATAACAGCATCATCACCTTAATATTCGTTTTATGAAACATCTTTTAATTTTTGCACTATTTTTTATAGGTTTCCAAAATGCATCTTCACAAGAACAAAAAATAGCTTTTCAACCCTTAGATGTGTTTTCTTTAGAATGGGCTTCTGATCCTCAAATTTCTCCGGATGCTTCACAAGTTATATACAGAAGAAACGGATTTGATATTATGAAAGATAATTCTAGAGGAAATCTTTGGATTATTAATACTGATGGTTCTTCACATAGAAAATTAACCTCAAGAGAAGTAAGCGAGTCACAAGCAAAATGGTCACCAAATGGAGATCGAATTGCTTTTGTAAGTACTACGGATGAAGGCGCTGAACTTTATATGTATTGGGTTAAAACAGGTCAAATTGCTAAACTATCGCAATTAGAAATGTCACCAGGGAATCTTTCTTGGTCACCTGATGGAAAACAAATTGCTTTTACAATGTTTATAGCAAAAAAGCCACCAGTAATAATAAAAATGCCTGCGAAGCCAAAAGGAGCAGCCTGGGCTAAACCTGCTAGAATTACAGATAGATTAAAACATGAAGCAGATGGTCGCGGTTATATGCAACCGGGCTTTACACATATTTTTATGATTCCTGCAGAAGGCGGAACTCCGAGGCAAATAACTAGTGATGATTACAATCACAGAGGTCCTTTGTCTTTTTCTCCTACTGGTAAGGAAATTTACTTTTCGGCAAATCGTGTCGAAAATTGGGAATATGATTTCAGAAATAGTGAAGTATACAAAGTAGATACAGAGACTAAAATTATAACGGCTTTAACTTCACAGAACGGACCTGATTATGCTCCTAAAGTTTCTCCGAATGGAAAGCTAATTGCATTTTTAGGATTTAATGATAAAGTACAAGCACATCAAAATACTTTATTACATATTATGAATTCCGATGGAAGTAATCGAAAGGTGATTTCTGGGAACTTTGACAATAGTATTTCAAATATTTCTTGGGATGCAGCAGGCAAGGGATTGTATTGCACCTATGACGAAAAAGGAAATTCTAAAGTAGCACATATTTCTAGAAACGGAAAATTAACAAAGCTTGCAGATAATTTAGGCGGAACAACGATTGGAAGACCGTATGCTTCAGGATCGTATACTGTTGCGAATAACGGAACTTTGGTGTACACACAATCACGACCAGAATATCCAGCAGAATTGGCTGTTATTCAGCATGAAAAAGCACCTAGACTTATTACGAATTTAAATCAAGATGTTTTAAATCATCGAGAATTGGGAGAAACAGAAGCTGTTTGGTACAAATCTTCTTATGATGGAAGAGATATACAAGGTTGGATTGTAAAACCTCCTTTTTATGATGCTTCAAAAAAATACCCATTATTAGTAGAAAATCATGGGGGTCCGATTCTAAACTATGGAGATCGTTTTAGTGCAGAAATTCAATTATATGCTGCGGATGGTTATGTTGTGTTTTATCCGAATCCTAGAGGAAGTACAAGTTATGGAGAAGCGTTTGCCAACTTATTGTATAATAATTATCCAGGGGAAGATTATAATGATGTAATGGATGGAGTCGATTATTTAGTTAAAAAAGGACTTGTTGATAACGAGAAATTATATGTTACAGGAGGAAGTGCAGGAGGAATAATGACCGCTTGGATGATTGGGAAAAACAACCGATTTAAAGCTGCTGTTGTTGTAAAACCCGTTATGAATTGGATTAGTAAAACGTTGGTAGCGGATAATTATTTTGGGTATGCGAATTCACGTTATCCTGGGCAACCATGGGAAAATTTTGAAACCTATTGGAAGTTCTCTCCAATTTCGCTCGTTGGCAATATAGAAACACCAACAATGGTTATGGTTGGTATGAACGATTTACGAACACCTCCAAGTGAAGCAAAACAATTATATCATGCTTTAAAGTTACGGAAAATTGAAACTGTTTTAGTTGAAATTCCTGGTGCATCACATGGTATTGCTCGAAAACCTAGTAATTTAATTAGTAAAGTTGCACATACTTTAGCTTGGCTTAGAAAGTATCATTAATAAACTAAAAAGATAATTTTACATTGAAAAAACTTCTAACAATAGTAACATTCCTTCTAATATCAAACTCAATTTGGGCATCCTTTATTTATGTGCCGATGAGTCATGATAATCAGAGAAATCATTTAAAAGCATACGGAATTGTCTTTTTCTCATTAGAAGCCGGCTTAAAATCAAAATGGCTATTAAACTACGATGGCGGTGCTTTTTTAATAGAAAACAATAAGATTATTGAGAATGAATGTAAAATACGTGGCGTTTCGTATCAAGTAATTTCTGACGCGAAATCACAATTGATATTGCAAGAAATAGCTGCTCCGTCTTCTAATCAAGATGCCGTAACTTTAGAAAAAGCGCCCAAAATAGCCGTCTATTCTCCAAAGGATAAAATGCCTTGGGACGATGCTGTAACAATGGTTTTAACGTATGCAGAAATCCCTTTTGATGTAATTTATGACAAAGATGTTTTAGCGGATAAGTTACTTATATATGAGTGGTTACACTTACATCATGAAGATTTTACAGGTCAATATGGAAAGTTTTACGGTTCATTTAGAACAGCGCCTTGGTATATTCAAGCAAAACAGAATTCAGAAAAATTAGCAAGTGAACTTGGTTTTTCGAAAGTTTCCGAAGAAAAATTAGCCGTTGCAAAGAAGATTAGAGATTATGTAATTGGTGGCGGATTTATGTTTGCAATGTGTTCTGCTACAGATAGTTTTGATATTGCTCTGTCTGCTGAAGGAGTAGATATTGCAGAAGCGATGTTTGACGGAGATGCAACAACACTTAATTATCAATCTAAAATTAATTATAATAAAACGCTAGCTTTCAAAAATTTTGATTTGGTTAGAAACCCGACTACGTATGAATTTTCTTCTATAGATATGACTCGTAAACGAAAAATCCCAAAAACTTCAGATTACTTTTCTTTGATAGAATTTTCTGCAAAATGGGATCCTGTTCCAACAATGTTAACTCAGAATCATACAACTTTAGTCAAAGGTTTTATGGGGCAAACCACTTCTTTTGATAGAAATACTGTCAAAACAAATGTGTTGGTTTTAGGTGAAAACAGCACCAATAGAGAAGCGCGTTATATTCATGGCACAAAAGGAAAAGGAATGTTTACGTTTTATGGTGGACACGATCCTGAAGATTACACACATAGGGTTGGAGATCCAAAAACTGAATTAGATTTACATCCAACGTCACCAGGGTATCGTTTAATTTTGAATAATGTTTTGTTTCCAGCAGCAAAGAAAAAGAAGCAAAAAACGTAGTCTTTACGATCATTATAAATAAATAATTTTGTTATTCTAACGCTACTGAAATCAATATTTTCTTTTGATTAAAAGCAAAAAGCAACCTTTTTGAAGAGAAATCTTACTATAATTGTTAATAACCCTGATTTTTGCTCATAAATAATCTTGTTAGTTGCTACTAAAAAAATTACTTTTGTCATCAAATTAAAATAACAAAATGCTAACAACACAACAATTACAAGATTTTACGCAACAAGTACGTAGAGACATATTAAGAATGGTACATGCTGTAAATTCTGGTCACCCAGGAGGTTCTTTAGGATGTGCAGAATTTATTACTTGCTTGTATCAAGAAGTAATGGAGTATTCTACAGAATTTAATATGGATGGAAATAAAGAAGATTTATTTTTTCTTTCTAATGGTCATATTTCACCTGTTTTTTACAGTGTTTTAGCACATAGTGGCTTTTTCTCAGTATCAGAATTAGCAACTTTTAGATTGTTAGATTCTCGTTTACAAGGACATCCAACAACTCATGAAGGTTTACCTGGAGTAAGAATTGCTTCTGGTTCTTTAGGACAAGGAATGTCTGTTGGTTTAGGAGCTGCACAAGCTAAAAAACTAAATGGTGATGATAAATTAATTTATACTTTACATGGTGATGGTGAGTTGCAAGAAGGTCAAAACTGGGAAGCAATTATGTATGCATCAGCAAAAAAAGTTGACAATATAATCGCAACGATCGATTTAAACGGAAAGCAAATTGATGGTGCTACTGATGATGTTTTACCAATGGGAAGCATCAAAGCGAAGTTTGAAGCTTTTGGTTGGGATGTTTTAGAAGTTAAAAAAGGAAATGATATTGAAGCAATATTAGCTGGTTTAGCGGAAGCAAAATCGTTAACAGGAAAAGGAAAACCAGTTTGTATCTTACTACATACAGAAATGGGTAATGGAGTAGATTTTATGATGCATACGCATGCTTGGCATGGTAAAGCACCTAGTGATGCTCAATTAGAAAATGCTTTAGCACAAAACCCTGCAACTTTAGGAGATTATTAATACTGAATTTATTTTAGTATCTTTTTAATAGCACAACCTACAATTTTTATTGTAGGTTTTTTTATGTTTTTATTTTGAATTAAAATGTAAGAATACTGCTATCTTTACAACCAATGAATTAAGCTTTTTAGCTTTAATTTTTAAATAGTACATATTTCAATTATGAAGATAGGAATTGTTTGTTATCCCACCTTTGGTGGAAGTGGAGTCGTAGCAACTGAGTTAGGAATGGCTTTGGCTGATAATGGTCATGAAGTACATTTTATTACATATAATCAGCCGGTTCGTTTAGATTTTTTATCACATAAATTACATTTTCATCAAGTTTTAGTTGAAGAATATCCATTGTTTCAATACCAACCGTATGAGTTAGCTTTGTCTAGTAAAATGGTTGAAGTTGTTGAGAAATATCAACTGGAAGTTTTACATGTGCATTATGCAATTCCTCATGCTTATGCTGCCTTTATGGCAAAGCAAATGTTGAAAGAAAAAGGGATTGCTGTAAAAGTGGTAACGACCTTACATGGTACAGATATTACGTTGGTTGGGAGTCATCCCACATACAAAACGGCTGTAGAATTTAGTATAAATAATTCTGATGTTGTGACTGCTGTTTCTAACAATTTGAAACAAACAACAAATCAACTTTTTAATATTAAAAAAGAGATAGAAGTTGTTTACAATTTTATTGATGTTGAAAAATATGATAAAGCTGAAAATCAAGAATGCAAAAGAGCTGCTTTAGCAGAACCAAACGAAAGAATTTTAACACACATAAGTAACTTTAGACCTGTAAAAAGGGTTGAAGATGTTGTAAAGATCTTTTATGAAGTTCAAAAAGAAATTCCTTCTAAATTATTGATGATTGGCGAAGGACCTGATAGGGCAAAAGCAGAAATATTAACAAAGAAATTAGGCATTTCAGACAAGGTTTTCTACTTAGGAAATAGCACTGAAATCGTTAAAATTTTATGTTATACGGATGTGTTTTTGTTACCATCACAAACAGAAAGCTTTGGTTTAGCAGCGCTAGAAGCTATGGCAGCAAAAACCGCTATTATTTCTACAAATACTGGAGGTTTACCAGAAGTTAATATTCAAGGTAAAACAGGTTTTTTAAGTGATTTAGGCGATATTGAAGACATGGCTAAAAATGCCATTTCTATTTTAAAAGAAGATGCTATTTTAGATCAATTTAAAAAGAATGCAAAAGAGCATACAAAAAGATTTTCATTGCAAAATATTCTACCCGTTTACGAAGATATTTATAAATCGTGTTATAAAACGAAAGTGTAATAAAAAGGGCAAACAATGAGTTTGCCCTTTTTTAGTATCTAAAATTTGATGTATTCTTTTAATAAAGTCATTCGTCTTTAATGGCATCTTAATGATTTTTTTAAAATATTTTTAAAAGTATAGAAAGAGTTCTTTACTTTTTTTATCTTTCGGCAAAATTATCAAATTAACTAAATAGGTAAAATGAAAAAACTAGCACTACATTGGAAAATATTACTAGGAATGCTTTTAGGAGTGCTTGTAGGAATTTTAATGACCAATTTTGATTGGGGGATGAAATTTGTTCAAGACTGGATAAAACCGTTTGGAAAGATTTTTATCAATTCTTTAAAATTAATTGCTATTCCGTTAATATTAGCCGCTTTAATTAAAGGTGTTTCTGATTTAAAAGATATTTCTAAACTTTCTAAAATGGGAGGTAGAACTATTGGTATTTACCTTATAACTACTGTTATGGCTGTTTCTATAGGTTTGCTTTTAGTAAATATAGTGAAGCCTGGTGACTCTATTAGTGAGAAAACCAGAACAGAAATGGTCGAAAATTATAGTGGAAATGCCACTAAATATCAAGAATCGGCTAAAAAACAAAAAGAGAGTGGACCTTTACAAGCATTAGAAGATTTAGTTCCTCAAAATATTTTTGCAGCTGCAACGAGTAATAGAAACATGCTACAAGTTATCTTTTTTGCTGTATTTTTTGGTATTGGTTTGATTTTAATTCCGGAAGAAAAAGGAGAAACTGTAAAAAAATTCTTTGATGGTTTTAATGAAGTAATTCTAAAAATGGTAGATTTAATAATGCTTGCAGCACCTTATGGTGTTTTTGCTTTATTAGCAGCTTTAGTTGTAGAATCTCCAAGTTTAGATTTATTTAAAGCCTTAGGTTGGTATGCAGTAACGGTCGTATTAGGGTTAGCTATTATGATTGGTCTTTATATTTTAATAGTAATGGTTTTTACTAAGAAATCACCAAGTTTTTTCATGAAAGGGATTTCACCAGCACAATTATTAGCTTTTTCTACAAGCTCTAGTGCTGCAACTTTACCTGTAACGATGGAAAGAGTTACAGAACATTTAGGAGTAGAAGAAGAGGTTGCGAGTTTTGTTTTACCAATCGGAGCAACTATTAATATGGACGGAACCAGTTTATATCAAGCTGTTGCTGCAGTTTTTATTGCACAAGCTTTCGGTATGGATTTAACTTTTGGAACTCAATTAGGGATCATTGCAACGGCTACTTTAGCATCAATTGGTTCTGCTGCTGTTCCAGGTGCAGGAATGGTTATGTTAGTTGGTGTATTAGGTTATGCAGGAATTCCTGAAGCTGGTTTAGCTTTAATTTTTGCAGTTGATAGACCTTTAGATATGTGTAGAACAACCGTAAATGTTACTGGTGATGCTGCTGTTTCTATGTTGGTTGCTAAATCAATAGGGAAATTAGGGAAACCTAAAGCTAAAAACTGGGATGATAATTATGATAAAGTAAAATAATTTTTAAGGTTAAGAGAACTATAATGTCTTTGAAAATAACAAAACCTGTCGTTTCTGTAGATTGGTTACAATCTAATTTAGGAGACGAAAAATTAATTATTTTAGATTGCACCATTGATAAAGTAACGGTGCAATCTAGTTCATCAATTATTGATGCCAAACAACAAATAAAAGGTGCGTATTTTTTTGATATAAAAAATAGTTTTTCTGATTTAAATGCTGCTTTTCCGAATACTGTTTTATCACCAAAAGAATTTGAAGAAAGCGCCCAAAAGCTAGGAATTCATCAAGATAGTTGTATTGTCGTATATGACGATTTAGGTATTTACTCATCACCAAGAGTTTGGTGGATGTTTCAATTAATGGGTTTTAAAAATATAGCGGTTTTAGATGGCGGTTTTCCAGCATGGAAATCTAAAGAATACCCAACTGAAAAGCCACAGAATCATTCCTCTAAAAAAGGAGATTTTAAAGTAAATTATCAAAAAGAAAAAATAAAATTCACAAATAATGTGCTTTCTGCTATTGAAAAGGAAACTATTTTAATAGCAGATGCGCGTTCTAAAGGACGTTTTTATGCAACAGTTCCAGAACCTAGAGTTGATGTGAAAGGAGGCCATATTCCGAATTCGGTGAGTATGCCTTATTCAGAAATTGTTGAAAATGGAATGCTGAAATCTGAAGAGAATTTAAAAATAATTTTTAATACAATAAACCCAAAAAAGAAAGAATTTATTTTTTCTTGTGGAACAGGAATTACAGCTTCAGTATTGGCTTTAGGAGCAGAAATATCAGGTATAAGAAATTATGCCGTTTATGATGGATCTTGGACAGAGTGGGGAAGTACAACCGGTTTACCAATAGAAAAATAAGATGAAAGCACTAAATTGGACTCGAAAGGAATTTGAAGCATATGTTCTTGTATATGCCGCTCATTGTAATTTTTTTGAATCAGAAGAAGAACAAGAATATATTCTGTCTAAAGTTGATAAAAAAACATTTCATAAAATTCACACAGAAGTAGTTGTTGATTCTGATGAAGATAATTTGAACAAAATTCAAGAATATATATCAGAAAACAAGTTCAATCAAAAAGAGAAAGAGGATTTAATTAGAGAGATTAAAAATGTCTTTTTTGCGGATGGTTCTGTAGATGTAATTGAGAAAAAAGTATTCAGTATTTTAAAGAAAATTATTGATTAAAGTTTTTAAATCGAATCCCTTGTTTACTTTGTCACTCTATGAAATAGGAATTTTATTTATTCAGATTCTATTCCAGCTCTTTTTCCAAGTACCCACATTAAAATTCCACCAGTTATAAACATCCATATAGCATAAGCTCCAGTTGGAACGCCCATTTCTACATTATTTAATATTGACGTAGCGATCACAAATGCTAACGTCCCGTTTTGAATACCACTTTCCACAGTGATTGAAATGGCGCTTTTAAAATTTAATTTAAATATTCTAGCCGTTACATAACCCAATCCCATCGTTATTAAATTTAGTAGCAAGGTAACGAGTCCTACTTCCCTCATTGCTTTACCTATAATGCTGGAATTCGCAGCTAATACTGCTAAAAAGACTAAAGCGAAAATTACAGTAGAAGCAATACGCATTGGTTTTTCTAAACGTTTTGCAAATTTTGTTTTGAATCTACGAATGAGCATTCCTATTGAAATAGGAATAATTGTAATGACCATTATTTGAAGGATCGTATCTAATATGGGTAATTTGATTGTAACATTGGTATCAGTACCAAAATATTCTAAAGCATAAGACAAGATAAAAGGAATTGTAAGTACACTTAAAATACTCGTAATAGCGGTTAATGTAACTGATAATGCAATATTTCCTCTACAAACTTGTGTTATTAAATTACTAGTTGGACCTCCTGGACACGTAGATAGAATCATTAATCCAACTGCCATTACGGGACTTAAATTAAAAGCTATTGCTAGTGAAAAACCAATAATTGGTAAAAAAATGAGTTGATTGGTAAGACCAATTAAAATGTCTTTAGGCTTTTTTAGAATTCTTGTAAAATCAGAAATAATTAAAGTCATTCCCATTCCTAGCATAATAATAGCAAGAGATAAGGGTAAAAATACTTTGCTAATAATTTCAGCTGTCGTCATTGATTGATTCATTCATTAGGTGATATAAGTTGCTAAGCACAACTTAACACTGATATAATGTGCGTTTTAGTACTGAACTAAGTTCAGTACAAATTACGTTAGCAAGTTAGTATTTTTTACTTAGAAAGTCAATTAAGAAAAACTTCTTATTTTAAATCAATGCTTTCAATTCACTAAAATCTTCAATCACAAAATCTGCATTTTCTAAAGTTTGGTCTTCACCCATTGGGTTTTTGTAGCCAAAAACAAAAATACCAGCATCATTTGCTGCTTTTACACCATTATCAGAATCTTCAATGACGATACAATTTTGTTTTGGTGTGTTCCCTAAAATAGCGGCTTTCTCAAAAATTTCAGGATGTGGTTTTGAAGCGGTTAAATCTGCGCCACTAATTTTTGCAGTAAAATAATGGTTTAAATTAAATCTATTAAAAACTCTATCAATATTTATCATAGCAGATGAGGATGCTAAAACTAAAGTTAGACCTTCATTATGGCAATGCTTTATAAGTTCTTCAATACCTTTTACTAAATGCAAAGTTGGGTCGTTTTCAAAGAAATTTACATACCGCTTTCTTTTATTCAGAACTAAATCCTCAGGATTTAAAGTCAAGTTAAAATGTGCAACTAATTTTTGGAAAGCATTAATGGTAGAAGAGCCTGTAATGGTTTTGTATAAACTATCAGAAACAGTAACACCAATAGAAGTAAAGGTTTCATAGTAGGCTTTTTTATGGATTTCTTCAGAATCTATAATTACGCCGTCCATGTCAAAAATAACACATTTTATTACTTTTGGTAATTTCATTTTAAATAAATTTTTTAATTGCATTAATAATATTTTCAACAATAATATATAAGATGAGACAGGCAGCTAATGCTGTTACAATTATATGATACATTTTTTTTATAGTAATTGGCTTTCTGATATTCTTTATTGAATTATACAATCCTGTAAAAGAGAATATCGCTACAGCGATAATCAAAAAACCAATGATTGTAGATATGATGTGAAAATTTGAATTGCTAAATTGATAGCTCAAAATTCCAATTAAAATAAAAAGTGATAATACGATAATTGATAATTGAATCTTGAAATCGGTATTAATCTTAAATTTTTTCATTGGGAATGGAAGTTTATTTTAAAAACTTATTAATTAATTCGGGTGTAGGAATCATACAACTCTCTCTTTTTCCAAACCATGTGTAACGATTTTTAGCAATATAATCATAAATAAAATTTCTAAATCCTTCAGGAAAAATAAAGAAAGCTTGTGTTAAAACCCAAAGTCCACCAAAATCTTTCATCACTTTTAAAATGGCTGTAGACTTTATGTCGTAAGAAACACCAGGTTCAAATAAAATTATAGAATCTATTTTAGAAACATCAATCTTTAAGTAATTAATAATTTCTTGCCCTGACTTAGACTGTAAAGCAGCAAATAAAAAAGTATTCTTTTTATCGTTTTTGATCACTTTTAAAACAGAATTATTGCACAAATTACAAACTCCATCAAAGATAAGTATTTTTTTATTTCTTGGAATATCAAGCATTTAAATTTTATTAAATAGATGAAACAAAAGTACTTTATCTTTTTTTAAAAACTTTGTAACATTTATTTAATTAAGACGTCTTATTAGGGTATTTGATTTATTAATGGATTTAACAAAAAATTAATAACAGCTATTGATAACGATCAGTAATTTTACATAAAACGTACCAACGAATGATTAGAATAGAAAAACTACATAAATCTTACCCTATTGGAAAAGATTCTCTTCACGTATTAAAAGGAATTGATCTACATATTAAAGAAGGAGAGTTCGTTTCTATTATGGGATCTTCTGGTTCAGGGAAATCTACATTATTGAATATTGTTGGTTTATTAGATGAGCATGATGAAGGAGATTATTTTTTAAACGGACAATTAATAAAGAATTTAAATGAGAAGAAAGCTGCGCTATTAAGGAATAAATTTTTAGGATTTGTTTTTCAATCATTTAACTTAATATCATATAAAACAGCTTTAGAGAATGTTGCGCTTCCTTTATACTATAAAGGGATAAACAGAAAAGATCGATTAAAAATTGCTTTAGATTATTTAGACAAAGTAGGTTTAAAAGATTGGGCAAACCATTTACCGAACGAACTTTCAGGGGGACAAAAACAGCGTGTTGCAATTGCAAGAGCTTTGGTTACAAAACCAAAAGTTGTTTTAGCAGATGAGCCAACAGGAGCGTTAGATTCTATAACTTCAGATTCTGTTATGGATTTATTAAAAGACATTAATAATGAAGGAATGACCGTTTTTGTAATTACGCATGAAGAGGAAGTTGCAGCACAAACTAAAAGAATTGTGCGCTTAAAAGATGGTGTTATTATCAGCGATGAATTAACCAAAACAGCAAAAGCAGTTTAATTATGTTTGATTTAGATCGTTGGCGAGAAATATTTCAGAGTATCAATAAAAACAGGTTACGTTCTGTAATGTCTGGTTTTACTGTAGCTTTTGCTATTTTACTTTTCACTTTATTATTTGGAATTGTTAGCGGATTAAGCAATACGTTTAAGAGTGCTTTTAATGATGATGCCCAGAACGCGATATTTGTGCGTGTTTGGAAAACATCTAAACCATATAAAGGATTACAAACAGGTAGAAGAATTCAACTTAGAAATAAAGATTATAATTTTGTTAAAGAAGAATATGCTAATAAAATTCAGTATCAATCTGCAAGAATTTACAAAAGTGTTTCTATAAAATATAAAAATAAAGCAGATAATTATCGTTTAAGAGCAGTACACCCAGATCATCAGTTTTTAGAAAAAACAATTATTGATGATGGTCGCTATTTAAATGATAGAGATATTAAAGAAAAATCGAAAGTACTTGTTATTGGTCGATTAATTAAAGAAGATTTATTTGGGAATAAACCGGCTTTAAATAAGCGTGTAAATGTTAATGGAAGTTCTTTTTTAATTATCGGAGTTTTTTCTGACGAAGGAGGAGATAATGAAGAAAGACAAGCTTATATGCCAGTTACTACTGCGCAAATGATGTATGGTAATAACGATTATATCAGTCAGATAAATCTAGGTTACGATCCAAGTTTAAGTTTAAATGAAGCCATCGCTTTTGGTAACAAAATGGAACGTGACTTGCGAAAGAAAATGAACATTCATCCAGATGATCAAAGTGCGCTTTCGATAAGAAACATGGCAGAAGCAAACAAAGGTGTAGGTATGTTTATGGGGCTTTTATATGCTATTGTTATTTTGGTAGGTTCAGGAACTTTAGTAGCAGGAATTATCGGAATTAGTAATATTATGATTTTTATAATTAAAGAACGAACGAAAGAATTCGGAATTAGAAAGGCTTTAGGAGCAACACCATCATCAATTGTTGGTATGGTTGTTCAAGAGTCCGTTTTAATTACCACAATAGCTGGTTATTTAGGATTATCATTAGGTACTTACATATTAACCTTAATTGGAGATAGTTTAGAAGAAGATTATTTTATCAAAGACCCAAGTGTAAGTCCTGGTATTGTGCTTGGAGCAACTCTTGTGTTGATCGCTTCAGGGTTAATTGCAGGTTATTTACCAGCAAAAAAAGCAGCAAATATTAAACCAATTGTAGCATTAAGAGCAGATTAATTATGAAGTTTTTATTCGATTCAGATACTTGGCAAGAAATTTACGGAAGCATTCGTAAAAACAAAGTAAGAACATCAATTACAATTATTGGTGTATTATGGGGTATTTTCTTATTAGTAGTTCTTTTAGGAGCTGCAAGAGGAATGGAAAATGGGTTTAACAAACTCTTTGGGAATTTTGCAACAAATAGTGTTTTTGTTTGGACACAATCTACAGACACACCATTTAAAGGGTTTCAAAAGGGTAGAAGATTTAGTTTAAATACAAATGATATTAATACTTTAAAGGCAGAGTATTCAAAAGAAATTAAATTATTAGCACCTAGAAATCAAACAAACAACTTAGTAACTCATAATTTTAAATCGGGTAATTTTAATGTGAGTGGAGATTATCCAATATTAGATCAAATTCAAAAGAAGAAATTAATCTATGGACGTTTTTTAAACGAAAACGACATCTTATCTACAGCAAAAGTTACAGTCATATCAGAAGATATGTATAAGCAGTTGTTTGATAAAAATGCAATGCCAATTGGAGAATACATTAAAATCAATGCAATAAATTATAAAGTTATTGGTGTATATGAACCTTCAAATACAATAGATTTTGATGGTGATACTGCATATATTCCTTTTTCAACATTTAAGAAAGTCTATAATACAGCCAATAAAATAGATTGGATGATGATTACGGCTTACGAAGGAACAGATATAGAGCAAATGGAAAGAGATGTTCTATTAACTCTTAAAAATTTACATAAAGTACATCCAGATGATAAAAGAGCTTTTGGTAGTGCTAACTTAGGAAAAGAGATAGGGAAAGTTACAGGTTTCTTAACAGGAATGCAATTTCTTACTTGGTTTGTGGGGATTGCAACTTTAGTGGCAGGAGTTTTTGCTATTGGTAACATCCTTTTAATCACGGTAAAAGAACGTACAAAAGAAATAGGAATTAGAAGAGCCTTAGGCGCAACACCAAAAAGTATTCGTCAGCAAATTATGTTAGAATCTGTTTTTTTAACAACTGTTGCGGGGATGTTAGGGATCATTATTGGAGCCTTAGTATTATTTTTTATTGATTGGAGATTTGGCCAAGGACCTGATGCAGCATTAATAAACCCAACTGTAGATATTCCAATTATATTAATAGCATTTGCCACACTAATTGTACTAGGTACATTAATAGGATTAATTCCTGCCCATATGGCAACAATAGTAAAACCAATAGAAGCATTAAGAGAAGAATAAAACAATTAACAAATCATGAGCAAAAGAGCAAAAATCATTTTAGGAATTATAACAGTATTATTTATTGTTGCATTAATTTGGTTCGGTAAAAAGAACAAAAAAGGTATCGTAGAATATGAAACTGAAAGTCCCTTTAGAACGACTATTGTTAAAAAAACAGTAGCAACAGGTAAAGTTACGCCGCTAGAAGAAATTGAAATTAAGCCACAAATTACAGGTATAATTGATAAAATTATGTTGTTAGAAGGTGCAGAAGTTACCAAAGGCGATTTAATTGCAACGGTAAGAGTTGTACCTAATGAGCAATCTTTAATTAGCGCAAAAGGTAGAGTCGATAACATTAATATTCGTTTAAAGAATGCTGAAGTTTCTTATAAGAGAAATAAAAGTTTATTTGAAAAGGGAGTGATTTCGAGAGCTAACTTCGAAAGTATAGAGCTTACTTATAAGCAAGCAGTACAAGATTTAAAGAATGCGGAAAATGATTATCAAATCATTAAAAAAGGATATTCAGGTTCTGGTGCTTCTGCAAACACAAATATTATTGCACAAATGTCTGGTACTATTTTAGAGATTCCTGTTAAAGAAGGAGATCAAGTGATTCAGTCTAACAATTTTAATGCAGGAACTACCATTGCATCCATTGCAGATATGAGTAAAATGATATTTGAAGGAAAAGTGGATGAATCTGAAGTTGGTAAATTAGTAAGCGGTACTAATATTGAAGTTTCAATTGGTGCTATTGAGGGAATCAAATTTCCAGCAAAATTAAACTTTATTGCACCAAAAGGAACAGAAGAAAACGGAGCGGTACAATTTAAGATTAAAGCGGATGTTTCCTTAGATGATAAATACTTTATTAGAGCAGGATATAGTGCAAATGCAGATATTATTTTAGAGAAAAAAGACAGTGTTTTATCTATTAAAGAAGCATTGTTGAAATTTGATAAAAAGACGGAAGAACCTTATGTGGAAGTAAAAAATGCTGATGGAAAGTTTGATAAGAAAACTGTGAAATTAGGAACTTCTGATGGTGTAAATGTTGAAGTTTTAGAAGGAGTTACCAAAGATGATGAAATCAAAATTTGGAACAAAGCATCTAAAGACGATAAGAAAAAGGACAATGACTAATTAATTAGTTATTTGATTATAATTTAAAAGGAACTCAATTTGAGTTCCTTTTTTTATGTCCACCAAACAAAAAAGAATTTTTCAATTTCTCCGTTTGACTTTTTCATCCAACAAAGTGGAGAGAATTCTCTTGCTAAATAGTCACTGGAAACACCTTTGAAATCTTCAAAATTCAACCAGTTTACATTTTTATGCGGAATGATAATCCAATTTTTTTTTGAAGGAATGTAAAAGGCGCAGTCTTTAAATTGATTCAATTCTTTTTGATGAATATAAAACCCACAAATAGCATCTTGATTTAATACTGATAATTGAATCTCCTTATTTGAAAAAGGGACAAATAATTGTCCTTTGAAATAGACTTGTTGTGCAATTTTATCAACTTCTAAATTGATAGA
>Ga0308013_10000505_pt1 | contig 20399 bp, 14 predicted proteins | sample Neamet181_FD_203131 | JGI IMG/M metagenome (GOLD analysis project Ga0308013, IMG submission 203131) | Marine microbial communities from water near the shore, Antarctic Ocean - #181 | ecosystem: Environmental > Aquatic > Marine > Unclassified | place: Southern Ocean | collected 2014-07-25
TTGTTGGCTGGTAGTTGTGCCACCATTATTTAGTGTTGCACTGTCAGCTAAGACAATTTGGGATAAGAATAAACAACTAAAAAAAAATAAAATAAACTTTAAATACATTTTGGACAATCTATTTAAGATAAGATTAATATCAATTTTAAAAAAACAAATAAAACCATCTAAAATGGCGGAGAGAAAGGGATTCGAACCCTTGATACGGTTGCCCGTATACACGCTTTCCAAGCGTGCGCCTTCAACCACTCGGCCACCTCTCCATTTTTCTAAATAGATCTTGAAATTAAATCACCAAGTTTTGATATAAATTGTTCTTTAGTGGGCAATTTATTACTTTTCATCTCTTGTTGAATATTTTTATAATTTTTTTTTATATAATTAATTAGCTCCAAAAGACTAGAGGAATTTCTCTCTGCTACAAATATTCCTCTTTTATTTCCCACAACATGTTCAATATCTTTAAAAATAATAACTGGTCTTAATCTTGAGAGAGCTTCTAGTAATGCCATTGGGTGTCCTTCAGTGTAAGAAGGTAAAATAAAAATATTGTGATCATCATAAAATTTGATTAAATTTTTTTCATTATTTTCAACTTCATGCACATGCACATTATCTTGCTTTATCTGAGTTAAAGAATTTTTTTCTGCACCAACAATCGATAAAGTTAAATCCGTTTTAATTTCCTTGATTAAATTCAAAAGAGAATAAATTCCTTTTTCTTTTCTTATCCTGCCCACATAAAGAAGCCTAGATTTATTGATTTCAGGTTCTTTGTAATCTGTTAACCATTGGCTGGAGATTTGCGAAGGGGCTACAATTTCTCCCGGTTTATTTCTTAATATATATTCTCTACAACTAATTAATAACGAAATTTGAGAAATTATAGAAAACATAAAATGGTATATCGCTGGCCCAAAAAAGCCTAAGATGGATTTATATTCTCCATATCCATCACTTCTTAAATAAACAATAGGTTTTTTTTTAAAAAGTTTAATTAGAATACAAGCTATAAAAGTAAATGGAGATATTGAAATAATTAAATATTTAGAATTTTGATTTTTGAGAGAAAAGAAAACTCCAGATAAATAAGAAAAAATATTACTATAAGCTTTTATGTTTTCAATATTTATTTTATGAGATCTGATTTTTTTAGATGATCTACAAATAATATTAATTCTAAATTTCTTGCTTAGACCTTCGGGAGTTGATTTTAAGTCAATATTGTCACAAAAAAAACTTTCTTCATAATTAAAAATACTTTCATTAGAAATTATAAATAATTTTTCCATTATGTTTCTTTGTTAATTTTTAAGACACCAATAAATGCCTCTTGAGGAATTTCAACTCGGCCAAATTGTTTAGACCTAGCTTTTCCTTTCTTTTGTTTTTTTAGTAGTTTTTTTTTACGATCTCCAGCACCACCTCCGTGTATTTTAGTAAGTACATCCTTTGAAAATCCTTTTATAGATTCTCTTGCTACAATTTTTCCACCTATTGCTGCTTGTATGGGAATCATAAAATTGTGTCTTGGTATAAGGTCTTTCAGTTTTTCACAAACCTGTCTTCCTGTTTTTTCTGCAAATTCTTTATGTATAATCATTGCTAAAGCGTCGACAGGTTCTGTGTTAACAAGAATGCTTAATTTAACCAAATCTCCATCTTTATGGCCAGTAATTTCGTATTCAAAACTGGCATATCCACTTGATACAGATTTAAGCCTATCGTTAAAATCAAACACTATTTCATTTAGTGGTAGTTCATAAGATAAAACTGCACGACTTCCAGAATAAGTTAAATTAGTTTGTATCCCTCTTTTATCTTGGCAAATCTTAATAATAGTTCCTAGATATTCATCAGGTGTAATTATAGTGGCCTTAATCCATGGTTCTTCAATCTTTTCTATATGTGTTGGATCTGGCATATTAGAAGGATTCTGAAGATCTATAATTTCCCCTTTTGCTTTATGTACTTTATAAATTACACCAGGTGTTGTTGTTATTAAACTTACGTCGAATTCTCTTTCTAGTCTTTCTGTTGTAATCTCTAAATGTAGTAACCCTAAGAAACCACATCTAAAACCTAGTCCAAGTGCGCTTGAAGACTCTGCCTCATAAGAGAAACTAGCATCGTTTAATTTTAATTTTGCTAAACCATCTTTTAATTTTTGATACTCGGAACTATCGATGGGAAAAAGTCCACAAAAAACTACAGGCTTACTAGGTTTAAACCCAGGTAGCGGCAAGTCTATAGGGTCTGAAGCATCACAAATAGTGTCACCTACTTTTGTTTCTGAAAGGGATTTAATACCTGTAATAATAAATCCAATTTGCCCAGAACTTAATTGATCTATATTAGTTGGTTTAGGAGTAAATACTCCAACTTTCTCGATTACGTACTCTTGATCGTTGGACATTAATTTTATTTTCATACCTTTTTTAATTTGTCCGTCAATAATTCTCACTAGAATAACTACTCCTAAATAACTGTCATACCAACTGTCAACTAACAATGATTTAAGTTTGTCATTTTCAATACCTTTTGGTGAGGGTAAAATTTTAATAATAGATTCTAAAATATCTTCAATTCCTTCTCCTGTTTTGCCAGAACAGCTAATTGCACCTGACGTGTCAATACCCACTACATCTTCTATTTCTTTTTTAGTTTTATCTACATCAGAAGCCGGTAAATCTATTTTATTTAATATAGGAACAACTTCATGATTAATTTCTAAAGCTTGATAAACATTTGCCAATGTTTGAGCTTCGACACCCTGTGTGCTATCAACTATTAGTAAAGAACCTTCACAGGCGGATAAAGATCTACTAACCTCATAACTAAAATCGACATGACCTGGCGTATCGATAATATTTAAAATATAATCTTTTCCATCTTTAGCCTTGTAGTTTAGTCTTACTGTTTGGGCCTTGATTGTAATTCCTCTTTCCTTTTCAATGTCCATGGAATCAAGAACTTGGGACGACATTTCTCTATCAGTTAATCCTCCACACTTATGAATAATACGATCTGCAATTGTAGATTTTCCATGATCAATGTGTGCAATTATTGCGAAATTACGTATTCTTTCTATATCTGACATTAAGATCTAATTATTGCACCTGTTTTTTCTTTAACAGTGTTTATTATCTTTTGGCTTATTTGATCTAAGTCACTCTCTGTCAGTGTTTTGTCTTGGGACTGAATTACAACATTTATTGCCACTGATTTTTTATCTTGAGGAATGTTTTGCCCCTCGAAAACATCAAAAGCTATTACTTTTTTTACAATATTAATGTCTATTTTTTTTATTATGTCTTCTAGCTCTCCAACTTTGAAAGTCTTATCAATAACAAAGGCAAAATCTCTTTCTGATTTTTGAAAGTCAGAAGTTATATAATTTTTTTTACTAACTCTTATTTTTTTGTTTGGTTTTGGAATATTTTTTAAAAATATTTCTAATCCAAAAATATTTTTTTCTTTAAAATCTAGATTTGTAATTATTGCTGGATGCAATTCACCAAAATATGCAAGATGTGGACCTTTTTCAGATTTTAAATTTATAGAGCCTGATCTTCCTGGGTGATAACAGTTCTTTGTATTATTGCTTACGAAAAGATCACTTTCATCTAAACCCAGATCAATTAAGATTCTAATCACGTCTCTTTTAATATCAAAAACGTCTACGTTTCTAAATTTTTCCAACCAACTTTTTCTACTTACTAATCCAGACCGTAACCCGCCGACTACAATTTGTTGTTCTCCGGGGTTTTTGCCAAAAAATACCGGTCCCACTTCAAAAAAAGATAAATCTTCATAGCCACGATCATGATTTTTTTTTAAATGAATAATAAGATTTGAGAAAATTGACCTACGAAGAACATCTAAATCTGAGGATATAGGATTAAAAATTTTTATTTCTTCCTCTCCCTTAGCAAATTGTTTGTCAATTTTAGAATCTGTAAATGACCAAGTTATTGCTTCTAAATAGCCTTTAGACGCTAAAGCTCTTTGTGACAAGTGAAACATTTTTTGACTAAAATTTAACGTATCTTTAAATCTCTTTTTTTCAGGTTCGATTAGTTCAATTTTATCGAAACCTTTAATTCTAATTAACTCTTCAATTAAATCTATATCTTGAGTAATATCTGGCCTCCAAGTTGGTATCTCAACTTTTAATATTTTTTTACTATTTTTTATTTTGCAGCCTAGTGATATCAAAATTTTACTTGCTTCTATATCTGATATTGTAATGCCGATCACTTTTTTAAATTTATCAATATCTAAAGTTATTATTTTATTTTTTTGATTAGCAGAACCTACAATAGAAAATTTGCTGGCTGACCCGCCACATATTTTTATTATTAAAGATACCGCAATTTCTAAACCTTCTTTTATTGAGTTTGGATCGACTCCTCTTTCAAACCTATATTTTGCATCAGTATTAATATTGAGTACTCTTGATGTTTTTCTTATAGAGGTAGGTAAAAAATAAGCAGATTCTAATAAAATATTTTTAGTTTCAAGTTCTGTTGAAGTTGAGGTTCCCCCGATTATGCCGCCTAATCCCAAAGCTCCGGTTTTATCAGAAATTATACACATATTATTTTGAAGTTTATAATTTTTATTATCTAATGCCTCAAAACTTTCTCCTAACTTTGAATTTCTTACTATAATTTCTTTATTAATTTTATCTGCATTGTAAGCATGCAAAGGCCTATTTAGATCGAACATTATATAGTTTGTAATATCAACCACTGCTGAGATTGGTTTCAAACCTAGTGCAATAATTTTATTTTTTAGCCATGAGGGGCTTTCTTTGTTGGTAATATTTTTAATATAGCAACTGCCAAATGCTAAACAACCTTGATTTTTATCTTTTGATATTGAAACTTTAATAGGTTGTACAAAACTTTGTTTTAATATTTTTTTTTTTATTTTTATTAAGCTGCCAAAACCAGAGGCTGCTAAATCCCTCGCAATACCTCGTACGCCTAGACAGTCTGCCCGATTTGGAGTTATAGAGATATCTATTACTTTTTCACCTTTATTTTTAAAATAACTCTTACCTATTTCACTATCTTTATTTTTTAATTCTATTATTCCTTCACTTTCAGTTGATAAATTTAATTCACTTTCTGAGCAAAGCATACCACTTGATTCTACGCCTCTTATTTTAGCAACTTTTAATTTAAAATTCGATTTCGGGATTGTTGCTCCTGGTGGTGCGTATATAGTTAGCAAGCCTGCTCTGGCATTGTGTGCGCCACACACAACTTTGATAACTTTTTTACCATCTATAGTTACGTCGCAAACTTTTAGTTTATCTGCATTTGGATGTTTTTCAGCTTTTAATATTTTAGCAATCTTAAATTCACTGAGCTCACCTTTGCTCTCTTTAATTCCTTCAACTTCTAAACCAATACTAGTTAATTGTTCCATTATTTTAGTTTCATTAGCTTTGGTATTTAAATGCTCTTTAAGCCATGGATATGTAATTATCATTTGCTTAAACCTCTGTAGTTAGTTGGTACATCCAAAGAATCAAAACCAAAATGAGTTAACCAACGATAATCATTTTCAAAAAAGGCTCTTAAATCATTTATTCCGTATTTAAGCATTGCAAGACGATCAATTCCCATTCCAAAAGCAAATCCTTGGTATTTGTCTGGGTCCACCTTAACGTTTCTAAGAACGTTTGGATGCACCATTCCACAACCTAGAATCTCTAACCATTTATCTCCTTCTCCAATTACTATTTTACCATTTTCAATTCTGTATCCGATGTCAACTTCAGCAGATGGTTCGGTAAATGGAAAATGACTTGGCCTAAATCTCATTTTAATATTTTTAACTTCAAAAAATTCTTTAATAAAATAGTCTAAACAACCTTTTAAGTGGCTCATGGTAATATTTTTATCTATGTGTAAACCTTCTAATTGATGAAACATTGGTGCATGAGTTTGATCACTATCACAACGGTATGTTCTACCTGGGACAATAATCTTGAATGGTGGTTTTTCATTCATCATTGTTCTAATTTGAACAGGAGAAGTATGGGTTCTTAAAAGTATTTTTTTATCTTCTTCTAAATAAAAAGTGTCATGCATATCTCGTGCTGGATGATCTTCGGGCGTGTTAAGAGCAGTAAAATTATTATACTCTGTTTCTACATCCGGTCCTTCTGCAACAGAAAAACCAATTTCAGAAAAAATAGATGAGATTTCATCGATCACTTGAGAGACAGGATGAATTTTTCCATTTTTAAATGGTCTTACTGGTAATGTTATGTCCAACTTTTCGTCTTTAAGTTTTTCGTTAACTTCTAATAATTCAAGCTCTAAAAATTTTTTCTCTAATTGACTTGATAAACTGTCTTTTAACTTATTTAAAGAGGATGCAAATTCTTTTCTTTTATTTGCTTCGAAAGATCCTAAATTTTTAAATTGTAATGTAATTTCACCATTCTTTCCAAAAAATTCAGTTTTTAAATTTTGTAATTCTTCTTTTGATTTTATAGAACTAATTTTTTGTTCGAAGCTAGAATTTATTTTATCTAAATTACTCATAGAATTTTTTGATTCTTTTAATTAATGTAGGATAAATCAAAGACCCTAATTAGTTAAGGGAGGATTGAGCTTTTTTTACTATGGTTTTAAAGACTTCTGGGTTGTTATAAGCTAATTCAGCTAATACTTTTCTATCTAATTTAATTTTTGATTTAATTAAACCGTTTATAAATTGTCCGTAGGTCATACCTTCTGCTCTTGCACCCGCATTTATTCTTTGGATCCACAAAGATCTAAATTCTCTTTTATTCGCTTTTCTGTCTCTGTATGCATATTGCATTGCCTTTTCCATGGCTTGACGAGCTACACGAATAGTATTTTTTCTTCTGCCGTATTGGCCTTTAACTGCTTTTAAAACCTTATTGTGTTTTGCTCTGCTGACTACGCCACGTTTTGTTCTTGCCATTTTTTTTCTACCTATTGTAAGGCATATACGATTTTACAATTTTCGTGTCTGGAGCAGACATTATCGTAGTACCTCTAAGTTTTCTAATTTGTGAATTTGTTCTTTTAATCATACCATGTCTTTTACCTGCTTGAGATCTTTTTACTTTTCCAGAAGCAGTAAATCTAAATCTTTTTTTTGCAGAACTTTTTGTTTTTAATTTTGGCATAAATAATGAGGCCTTATATATAGATTAAATATTTTTTACAAGATGATATTATCTTTGTTAAACGGGCTGAATTATCATGATCATTTGTCTACCTTCAAATTTTGGGTGTGTCTCAATTTTTCCAACTTCCTTTGTGTCTTCTATAATTCTATTCATTAAATCTTTACCTAAATTTATATGCTGCATTTCTCTCCCTTTAAATTTAACTGTAAATTTAACCTTATCTTTGTTGGTCAGAAATTTTTTAGCATTTTTGACTTTAAAATTATAATCATGGACATCTGTACCGGGTCGCATTTTAATTTCTTTTAGAGCAACTACCTTTTGTTTTTTTTTGGCAATATTTGTTTTTTTTTGCAAATCATATTTATATTTACCCATATCCATAATTTTGCATACCGGAGGATTTGCGTTTGGAGATATTTCGATTAGATCTAAACCTTCGTTTTTAGCAACTTCTATTGCTTTGTTCAAAGGTAAGGTTCCTAAATTATTTCCATCACTACCAATAACCTGAACGTCTATAGCTCTTATTCTTTCGTTAGCTTTTGGGCCTTGTGGCTTGCTTCTTCTTTGAAAATAATTAGGTTTAAAATGTGACACTTAATTTAAGGGAAGCTTATTAGCAGCAAGAATATTTTTTATTAAATCTTCTCTCTTAAAAGTCTCCTGCTTCTCAGATCCAAGCCTACGTACTGTTACCGTTTTTTCAGCAACTTCTTTTTTTCCGCAAACCAAAATCATTGGAGTTTTAGCCAAAGAATGTTCTCTGATTTTATAATTTATTTTTTGATTTCTTAAATCCACTTCGCATTTTATACCTTCTTTAAACAAATCTTCAAATAACTTTTTTACATAATCATTATTTTCTTCTGCGATAGGGAGTACAACTGCTTGTGTTGGTGCTAACCAAAAAGGTAGTTTACCTGCATAATTTTCAATTAAAATTCCTATAAATCTTTCTAGAGATCCAAATAAAGCTCTATGTAGCATTACTGGAACTTTTTTTGTTCCATCTTTATCAATGTATGATGCTCCTAGTCTTTCAGGAAGGTTTAGATCTACTTGTAGTGTTCCGCATTGCCAATCTCTACCGATTGCATCCCTTAATACAAATTCAATTTTAGGTCCGTAAAAAGCACCTTCGCCTTTATTTATAGTGTACTCGAGTTTTGATTGTTTAATAGCTGAAAGAAGGGCTGCTTCAGATTTATCCCAAACACTATCGTCTCCAACTCTTTTTTCTGGTCGATCAGAATATTTTAATATTACATCTTCAAAACCCAAGTCTTTATAAATTTTTAAAATTAAATTAGTTACTATTAGAGATTCTTGAGTTATTTGATCTTCAGTACAAAAAATGTGCGCATCATCTTGTGTAAAGGCTCTGACCCTTAATAATCCATGCAATGCTCCTGAAGGTTCGTATCTATGAACTTTTCCAAATTCAGATAACTTTAACGGTAGATCTCTATAGCTTTTTAAGCCTTGATTAAATACCTGTACACAGCCCGGACAGTTCATTGGTTTAATCGCAAATATTTTTTCATCTGGCGTTTCTGAAGTATACATATGTTCACCAAATTTTTCCCAATGGCCAGATTTTTCCCATAAACTTCTATCTAATACTTCAGGTGTATTAATTTCTTTATACCCTGCTAGCCTCTGTTTCATTCTCATATACTCAACGAGTCTTTGAAAAAGAGTCCACCCTTTTTCATGCCAGAATACAGCTCCTGGACTTTCTTCTCTAAAATGAAATAAGTCCATTTCTTTTCCAAGTTTACGATGATCTCTTTTCTCAGCCTCTTCTAGTCTGTGTAAGTATTCCTCTAACTCTTTTTTAGATGTCCAGCATGTTCCATATATTCTTTGCAGCATTTCATTTTTAGAATCACCTCTCCAGTAGGCTCCTGAAACTTTAGTAAGCTTAAAAGCTTTTCCAATTTTTCCCGTTGAAGACAAATGGGGACCACGACATAAATCACTCCAGTTTCCGTGACTATAAACTGAAACTTCTTCACCAGAAGGTATGCTTTCGATAATTTCAGCTTTATATTTTTCACCAATTTTTTTAAAATGTTTTATTGCATCATCTCTTTTCCATACGTGTCTTGAGGTCTTCTCGTTTCTATCTACTATCTCTCCCATTTTTTTTTCAATTTTAATTAAATCAGTATCTGTAAATGGTTCTTTTCGTGCAAAATCGTAATAAAAACCGTTTTCAATTATCGGGCCTATTGTAACCTGTGTTCCTGAATAAAGCTCTTGAACTGCCATTGCTAATATGTGAGCTGTGTCATGTCTTAAGACTTCTAAACCTTCTTTATCCTTATATGTGATAATTTTTATTTTGGAGTTTTTTTTAATTTCGTAACTTAAATCTTTTAACTCTCCATCAACCGACATAATAAGAGCATCTTTTTCTAATGATTTACTAATTTTTTTAACGAGTTCAAATCCATCTATGGATTTTTCAAAAGGAATTTTTTTTCCATCTAAAAGTTGAATATTAAACATTGTTTGTTTTATTTAAGTAGTTTCTTGTACTCTGTAAAGGTAGTTTGACACATTTGATCAACATTAAATTTTTTTTCTACATTTTTTCTTCCTTGTTTTCCCATTAAAGTTAAAGATTCCTTGTTCATTTCCATAAATTTATTAAGAATACTAGCAAGCTCTTTTGGTTCGTTAGACCTATAAAGTAGACCAGATTTGCCATCTAAAACTGTTTCTTTAGAGCCTCCAAGATCGCTTGCTATAATTGGTAAGTTCATTGCCTGTGCTTCTACAGCAACTCTCCCAAATGCTTCTGGTTCGATAGAACTAGAGATGGCTACATCAGCTAATTTATAGGCAACAGGCATCTCTTTACAGTTTTTAATAAAAGTTACTTTTGTGCCCAGTCTATATCTTTCGACTAAAAGAGAGAGTTTTTTTGAATAAATATTTCTACCTTGGTTTGAACCTAAAATAATTGCGTGAAAGTTATTTTTACCATGATTTTGTAAAAGTAAATTTAAAGCTTCAAGAAACATTTCTTGACCCTTCCATTTTGTCAATCTTCCTGGAAGCAAAATAATAAAATTATTTTTATTAATGTTCCATTCTTGAATTAGAGTATTAATTTTTTTTTCAGATATGTTCTGTGAATTAAAATATTCTAAATTTATACCCCTAAAAATAACCATTAATTTTTTTTTGGAAGGTTCCAAATATTTTTGATAATTTTCACTTATGTGATTAAAAATAAAGTTTGAACCTGCAATTATCAATTTTGACCTAACCATTACACTATTATAAAAAAGTTTTAGTCTACTGGAAAAATTATAAGTTCCGTGAAAAGTAGTAACAAATTTTTTTCTTGAGAAAAAACAAGCCCACAAGCAAGACCATGCGGGAGCGCGACTTCGAGCGTGTACTATATCAATATTATAAAATAATATTATAAAAAAAATGATTATAAAATTAATGAACATAATTATAGGATTTTTAGACTGCACTGGTAAACGAATAACTTTTACCTTGTCTCTCCTCACAAACTTTAAAAGTTCACCTCCACTAGTAATCAAGAATGATTTACATTCTTGCTCGGCTAAAAAATGAGCTAAATCGTAACAACCTGTTTCTGCACCACCGAATCCTAATTTAGGTATTACTTGTAGAACTTTTATTTTAGTTGTCATAATTAATGTTATATATTAACAAATTAAATTTGTAATCTGACATAAAAAGATAATGAAAAAATTTAAATATCTTAAAATTTCTAAGACCAAAAAACTCAGATATATGGACAATTATTATAAAGAAAAACTCTATATAATTTTTCTTCCAGGTTTTATGTCTGATATTGATGGAAAAAAGCCTCAAGCTTTTAAAAAATATGCTGTTAAAAATAAATTAGGTTTTTTAACTATCGAATACTCTGGTCATGGTAAATCGACGGGAAAGTTTACAAAAGGAAATATAAGTGAATGGTCTAATGATACTAAAAATTCAATAAAAAAAATTGTTAAAAAAAATAAATTTATACTTATTGGTTCGAGTATGGGTGCTTGGATTGCTTTAAACCAATTTAAATATTTTAAAAATCAAATTAAAGGTTTTGTGGGTATTGGTTCTGCACCAGAATTTCTAGAGAGATTAATGTGGAAAAAATTTACTAAAAAAATAAAAAAAGAAATCAAACAAAAGGGCATAAGTATTATTAAACATGGAGATTCAAAATTTAGGCAAAAACAACACTTATACCCTGTTACATACCAGTTAATACAAGACGGGAGAAAAAATAAAGTTTTATCAAAAAAAATTAATACAAAAATTAACGTCACTATGGTTCATGGGAAAAATGACGAAGTAGTTCCAGTATCATTTTCTAGAAAAGTTCTATCAACATTTACAAACGCAAAAAAAAAGTTAATAACAATAAAAAGAGGAGATCACAGTTTATCTGATAAAATTTCTTTAACAAAAATCATTAAAGAATTAAATATTATTGTTGAAAATGTGATCTAATCCCTCAACATAAGTTGGATATTTCAATTTATAATTAAAAAATTCTTTCATTTTTTTATTGTTAACTTTTTTAGAGTCCTTGTAAAAATTTTTTACCATTTCACTTTCTATAGTAGATAGGTCAACTACCTTTGGTTTGTAAATATTTAAAAGTTTAGAACCATGTAAAATAAGTTCTTCAGATGATGTAGGTTTGTCGTCAGATACATTATAGATTTCTTTTGATTTAAATTTTTGCAGAGACTTAAATAGAATATTTGCAATATCTTCAACGTGTATTCTAGAAAAAAACTGATTTTTCTTATCGATCATTTTTGCATTGCCAGTTTTAAGCCTAGTTAAAATATTATTTTGATTAGAATAAATTCCTGACAATCTAAAAATTTGTATGGGCAGGTTTTTTTTTTCCGCAAAATTTAACCAGGATTTTTCTGCATTCAGTCTGTCGATACCATTTGATGATGTTGGTTTAGTATCACTATTTTCATCTACCCATTTACCATTATGATTCCCATAAACACTAGTAGCAGATAAGTATGTGATCCATTTTATTTTAGTGTGATCAAAATTATTTTGAAAATTTTTTATCACTATATCTTCTCCTTTGACGGGAGCTATAGATACCAATATATGATCTGAAGATTTTAAATTCTCAATTAATTTTTGATCAAAAGAATTTTCAGAAAATTGAAAGGTTCTATAATCTAAATTATCAAAGTTGTTCTTTTCTGATTTTTCTCTAGAAGTTACTGATAAATTAATTTTCAAATTTTCCGAGTTAATTTTTTTAATAAAATTTTTTGCCACTTGACCAAAGCCAAAACAAAAAAATTTCAATTCTTTCATTTAACTTACTTTCTTGACAACATTTTTTAATGTTATTGGATTGTCTAATTTATCGAGCATTTCGATTGGACATACTTGCTTAAAATTTAACAATTCTTTTTCATAATTATTTAAGATCATTTTAGCAGGATTTGAATTTGTTTCTTTTAAAAAATCCTCTAAATTATCTCTTAAAAATTTTTTCCAATAATCAGTTTCAACTTGTTGCCAGATAATTGAAACTGGATTTGCAAAATTTTCGAAATTATTTTCTGGGTCGTAAATGAATGCCATTCCTCCGGTCATCCCAGCTCCAAAATTATCTCCTACTTGACCGATAATGATTACGCTTCCACCGGTCATGTATTCACATCCGTGTGCTCCGCAACCTTCTATTATTGCAAGACTACCCGAGTTTCTAACTGCAAATCGTTCACCTGCTTGCCCGGAGGCGTATAATTTTCCTGCTGTGGCTCCGTATAAAACTGTATTTCCAATAATTATATTTTCATTGGAAATTAAGCTACTTCTACTTGAGGTTCGTACAATTATTTTTCCTCCTGAGAGGCTTTTACCAACATAATCGTTTGAATCTCCTTCAACTATTAGTGTTAATCCTTTAATCAAAAAAGCTCCTAATGACTGTCCTGCACTCCCGTTAAATTTAATAGTAATTGAGTCCTCATTTAATTTATTATCACCATAAGTTTTATATAAATAATGTGAGAGCCTGGCTCCTACAGATCTATGTGTATTTTCAATATTATATTCAAAATTAAACTTGTCTTTGTTGTTTATTTTTTCTTTTATGTCCAACCAAATTTTTTCATCTAAAGTATCTGGTACTTCGTTAATTTTCTTGTCTTTGCAATATCTTGGGTTATCTCCTGGATCAGCCTGAACAAGAAGGGGGTTAAGATCTAAATCATCAAGATTTGCTGAGCCTTTACTTACTTGCGTCAAAAGATCGGTTCTTCCAATAATTTCGTTTATAGATTTATATCCTATCGATGCAAGAATTTCTCTAACCTCTTTTGCAACAAAAGTAAAAAAATTTACAACTTTATCTGGTGTGCCTGTAAATTTTTCTCTTAATGATTTGTCTTGACTACAAACTCCAACGGGACAAGTGTTTGAGTGGCATTGTCTGACCAAAATACATCCCATGGCAACTAGTGATGAAGTTCCCATTCCGTATTCTTCAGCACCCATCATAGCAGCCATAATTATATCTTTTCCCGTTTTAAGTCCGCCATCAGTTCTTAGAGTTACTTTGTGTCTTAAATTGTTCAGCGTTAAAATTTGATTAACTTCTGTTAACCCCATTTCCCAAGGAATGCCGGCATATTTTATACTTGTTTGAGGACTCGCACCAGTACCTCCTGAATGACCAGAAATTAAAATTACATCTGCTTTAGCTTTAGCTACACCTGCTGCTATTGTTCCTATTCCAGTAGAAGCAACTAATTTTACTCCAATTCGGGCTCCCGGATTTATTTGTTTTAAGTCATAAATTAGCTGGGCTAGGTCTTCAATTGAATAAATATCATGGTGAGGTGGTGGAGAAATCAAAGTGACTCCAGGTGTAGAGTGTCTTAACTTAGCTATTTCATTGGTAACTTTAAATCCAGGAAGCTGCCCTCCTTCTCCAGGCTTCGCACCTTGTGCCATTTTTATTTCAATCTCATTGCAATTATTAATATAATTAATTGTTACTCCAAATCGTGCTGAAGCTATTTGCTTTATTCTTGAATTAGCTGAATCCCCATTTGGTAGCTTCACAAAACGTTTTGCGTCTTCTCCTCCTTCTCCGCTACAAGAAGCTCCTTTTATTCTGTTCATTCCAATAGCTAAAGTCTCGTGGGCTTCTGCTGATAGTGCACCATGAGACATGCTTCCGCTTCCAAATCTTTTTAAGATTTCAGATAATGGTTCCACTTCATTAATATTTATAGGGTCTTTTTTTCCTTTAAACTCCAATAAATCTCTCAAACTAATAGGTGATAAATCATGAATACCTTTGGAATATTTTTTATAATTATCGTAAGAATTTGTTCCAACAGCATGTTGTAGTACATGAATTAAACCTCCTTGAAACTGATGTTGCTCACCAGCTTTTCTATATCTGTAGATACCTCCAATTGGTAAAGTGACAATATTATTTGAAATAAAATTTTTGTGATGCTCTTTAATTTTTTTTTCAATTCCACCTATGCCAATACCCGATATTCTTGAACTCATGCCAGGAAAATAATCTGATACTATAGCTCTACTCAAACCAACGGCTTCAAAATTACACCCTCCTCTGTAGGAACTAATCACAGAGATACCCATCTTGGACATAATTTTTAACAAACCATCGTCTATAGATTTTTTAAATTTAGCAACACAACTCTCAAAATTAGAGTTACTAAATAATTTCTTTTCGAATCTTTGATAAATACTATCAATTGCTAAATAAGGATTGATAGTAGTAGCACCAATGCCGATCAATACCACAAAAGAATGTGTGTCTAGGACGTCTGAGCTTTCAACATTTATTGAACAATATCCTCTTAGTCCTAATTTTACTAAATGTGAGTGGACAGCACCAACTGCTAAAACTGAAGGTATACTCGCATGCGATGAACTAATTTTTTTATCTGATAAAATTAAATTGTTACTTCCTTCACGTACCGCAATTTCTGCTTCTTCTCTTATTTTTTCTATTTTTTCTTTTAGCGATAAATTAATATCAAAGGTACAATCTAGTATTTTAATATTTTTTTTGAATAAAGTTTTAAATTTTTTAAATTGAGAGTTAGTTAAAATTGGACTTTCTAGAACATAGATATTTTCTTCAGTTAAATTGTCAAAATCTAAGATATTGCCTAAATTTCCAAATCTAGTCTTGAGACTCATGACTTTATTTTCCCTTAAAGAGTCGATCGGAGGATTAGTTACTTGGCTAAAATTTTGTCTAAAATAATGAGAAATAGGTCTATAATAATTAGATAAGACAGCAGCAGGTGTATCATCTCCCATTGAACCTATGGCTTCCTTGCCGTCTTCTGCCATTGGGTGAAGAATAAGTTCTAAATCTTCTATACTAAGACCGGATAAATATTGTCTTTTTTTTAATTCTTCAGATGTAAATTCTGGCTTTTCTTTTTCGGTAAAAATTTTTTTATCTAGATCTATGATTTGTTTACTGTATTTTTTGTAATCATTAGCAATATAGTCTTTGATTTCTTTATCGTGATATAGTTTTCCCAATTTTAAATCTATTGCAATAATTTGCCCTGGTCCTAATTTACCTTTTGAAATAATTTTTTCTTCTGGTAATTTTATCATTCCAGATTCAGAACCAGCATAGAATAGATTGTCTGAAGTGATGGCGTATCTTAAAGGTCGTAAACCATTTCTGTCTGTCGCTGCTAAGACCCATTTTGCGTCTGTTGCACAAATTGCTGCGGGACCATCCCAGGGCTCTATAGAACTATTTAAAAAATTAAATAAATCTTGATGGTTCTTTGGTACTGTTTTGCTTCTCTTAGACCAAGCATCTGGTATCATCATGAGTTTGATTAGCGGAGCTAATTTACCTGAGTGTGTTAATAACTCAAAAACATTATCTAGAGCTCCTGAGTCTGATCCACCTGCCGTAATAACTGGTTTTAAATCTTCAACATTTTTAAATAGTGAGCTTGACATGTCTTGTTCGTGAATCTTCATCCAGTTTATATTTCCTTTAACGGTATTAATCTCTCCATTATGAGCCAAAGTTCTAAATGGTTGCGCAAGATCCCAACTTGGAAATGTATTTGTGGAATATCTTTGGTGAAAAATAGCAAATCTAGATGTAAATTTTGGATCTTTTAGATCTGGATAAAAATCAGCAAGTGATTCCGCTAAAAACATACCTTTGTAGACAATAGATCTAGAGCTAAACGAACAAATATAAAATTCTTTTAATTGACTCTCTCTTGCTATTTTTTCTATTTTTTTTCGGGTAACAAATAATTCCCTTTCTAATTTATTGGTTTCTGATTCTTCATTTTTTTTAAATAATACTTGTGTGATTTCTGGTCTATTTTGATCCGCAGTTTTTCCTAAAACTTTTGGATTAACTGGAACTTGTCTCCATCCATAAATTGAAAAGTTTTCTTGTAGGAGAACCGACTCTATAATTTCTCTACATTTTTCTTGTTCTGCATAATTAGTTTTTGGTAGAAAAACCATTCCTACACATATTCTTTTACTTGCATCGTGTTTGTGACCAGTTGCTAATATTTTTTCCTTGAAAAAGTCTGGTGAAATCTCAAGTTGCATACCAGCTCCATCTCCTGATTTTCCATCGGCGTCTACTGCTCCTCTGTGCCAAACAGCTTTTAAAGCTTCAATTCCATACTCAACTATTTTTCTTGATTTTTTTCCATCTGTTGTTGCTATCAAGCCAACTCCACAGGCATCATGCTCAGTGCTAGGATCATAAGCTAAATTATCCTGTAGTAACTTTTTATTTTTTAAGTATTTTGAGTATTCACTCATAACTATGCGGCTTTTACCTTGTCTTTTTGAATGCTTTTTTCTTCTAAATATTTTTGAATTTGTAAAGCGGCATCTCTTCCATCTTTAATTGCCCAAACTACTAATGATGCACCTCTAACTATGTCTCCTGCTGCAAAGACTCCGTTGATATTAGTTTTCATGGTATCTAAGTCAATTTTTATCGTGCCCCATCTAGAAACTGATAGTTCTTTTGTTGAAAATAGTTCTGGGAGATTCTCAGGATCAAAACCTAAAGATTTAATTACAATATCAGCTTTAATATTAAACTCAGAGTTTTCCTGAATTTCAGGTTTTCTTCTACCTGATGAATCTGCTAATCCAAGTATCATTTTATTAACTTGAACTTCCTCAACATGTTTATCTCCAATAAATTTTTTTGGTCCAGATAGCCAAATAAACTCGACTCCTTCTTCTATTGCGTTAGCAACTTCTCTAGCAGATCCAGGCATGTTTTCCCTGTCTCTTCTATAAAGACATTTAACTGATTTTGCTTTTTGACGTGTCGCTGTTCTCACACAATCCATAGCTGTATCACCACCACCAATAACAACCACATCTTTATTTTGAGCATTCAATGTACCATTATCAAAAAGTTCAACTTTATCTCCTAGCCCTTTTCTATTTGATGCTGTTAAAAAATCCATAGCAGGGAAAATATTTTTTAAACTATTGCCAGGAATTTCTATTTCTCTAGGTTTGTAAACACCTGTTGCAATTAATATAGCATCGTGATTTTTTTTTAGCTCTTCTAAGCTTTTGTCTTTACCAACTTCAAAATTTTGAACAAATTTAATTCCTCCTTGTTTTAAAAGTTTGGTTCTTCTTTCAACCACAAACTTTTCTAATTTAAAGTTTGGTATTCCATATATCAGTAAGCCTCCTGCCCTGTCGTACCTATCATAAACTGTAACCTGATATCCTTTTTTTCTTAATTCATCTGCACAAGCTAGCCCGGCGGGGCCAGCACCTATAATTCCTATCGATTGATTTATCTCTTTCTTAACCTCTATTGGCTTTACCCAATTTTTTTCCCATGCTGTGTCTGTAATATATTTTTCAATAGATCCTATTGTTACTGTGCCATGGCCAGATTGTTCAATTACACAATTACCCTCGCAAAGTCTATCTTGAGGACATATTCTACCGCATACTTCTGGCATATTGTTCGTGCTTTGAGAAAGTTCATAAGCTTCTTGAAGTCTCCCTTCCGCTGTTAATTTTAACCAATCGGGAATATTGTTGTGGAGTGGGCAGTGAACCTGACAGAATGGTACTCCACACTGTGAACATCTGCTTGATTGTTCTTGTGCTTTTTCGCTAATGTATTCTTTATAAATTTCGTGAAAATCTTTTTTTCTTTCCTTGTCACTTCTTTTAACTGGAGTGGCTTGATTAAGATTTATAAATTGTAGCATTTTTTTTGTCATAGACATTTTTAATTTACTTGATAGTTCAGAACATAAAAGTTTATATAGGTCACTATTATTGCCATAAATACTATTAAAATCATGATTTATCTATGTTTTTTTTGCATATTAAATATGCATATCAAAAAAAGTTGAAAAGATTTATATAATTCACTAAATGCTAGATATAATTTTTTTATCTATAATTCAGGGAGTAACAGAATTTATTCCAGTTAGTTCGTCAGCACATCTAGTGTTGTTCGCAAAATATTTTAATTTAAACAATGGAAGTCTAAGTCTTGATATGAGTCTACACCTAGGCTCTTTACTTGCGATACTTTTTTATTTTAAAAAAGATCTTTTAAATTTTGTTAATAACAAAGAATTATTTTTAAAAATAATTCTTAGTTCAGTTCCCGTTATAATTATTGGATTTTTATTAATATATTTTAACCTGATAGACTATTTAAGGAGTTACAAAGTAATAGGTTGGGCCACGATATTTTTTGGAATATTGTTATATTTTAGCGATAAATTTAAGATTAATAGAACAATCATTAAAGATTTTAAATATGGCTATGCTTTTTATATAGGTTTATTTCAAGCCTTATCTTTAATACCTGGTGTAAGCAGATCAGGAATAACTATTACTGCTGCTAGATTTTTAAATTTTAATAGAGTTGATTCAGCAAAAATTTCGTTCCTAATTTCAATACCAACATTGTTTGCTGTTAGCTTGTATAATTTACAAGATTTAATAATAAAAAAAAATTTAGAGTTATCTTTGTTAAATTTTTTAGGAGTTTTTTTGGCTTTTATTTTTTCTTACTTAACTATAAAAATATTTATACAATACGTAAAAAAATTTAGTTTATTACCTTTTGTAATTTATAGAATTATTCTAGGTTTTGTAATTATTATCTATGCTTACTAAAAAAAATTATTTTACAAGTAGAAATCTGCTTAACTTATTGATAGCTTTTATTCCTCTATCGATTGCAATTGGTAATATAGCAATCAATGCAAATGTTGTATTAATTTGTTGTGTTGGATTACTGACTTATAAGCTTAGAATATTTAAACTAGATCAGAAAATAATTCAATATCTGATCTATAGTTTCTTTTTATACTTAATACTAATTACTTTAATAAATAATTTACCCAATATAAAAGCTATCCGTTACTATGAGTATACAGACATATTGTCATTCTTTTTTAGCCTTCAATGGGAACATATACTTAAATCCTTTTTTTTTTTAAGATTCTTGGTATTTTTTTTAGTATTGAATTATTTAATTGAAGAAAAAAATTTTAGAATTAAATATTTTTTTATCTCTGCAGCTATTATGTCACTACTAATTTCTTTTTCAGTCTTTTTAAATTTTATTTCAGGAACAGACATAATTTTTTTTGGTAGTGAAAAAATTTCCGGTGGATACATTCAGAGATTTTCTCTTTTTTGCTTGTCTATTATAACTTTTTTGAGCTTTAATTCCAATTCCTATAAAAAAATATTTTTTTTTATTTTTGTAATTTTTTTTCTTTTTTCAATAGCTTTTACTTATAATAAAATGCCGTTAATAATATATATTTTTTCTGTCATTTTTTATATTATTTTATTACAAAAAAAAAAATTAAAAAAAATATTTTTTGTTCTATTTTTTGTATCTTCAATTTTTTTTGTATCGGTAATTAAGTTTTTTCCTGGTTGCGTAGGAGAAGATGCAATCAAATGTAAAAATTTACCCGATGGGCATATAGTCAGAATTATTAATTCTTTTGTTGGCAATGTATCGGAAATTTTAACAGTATCACCTAAGTTATTTTATTATGGAAGTTTAGATAAACCAATCACTTTTGCCAGTGGATACCTAGTAACTTTTAATTCTGGGATACAAACTTGGAAAAAAAATAAAGTGTTT
>Ga0308013_10000509_pt1 | contig 20313 bp, 14 predicted proteins | sample Neamet181_FD_203131 | JGI IMG/M metagenome (GOLD analysis project Ga0308013, IMG submission 203131) | Marine microbial communities from water near the shore, Antarctic Ocean - #181 | ecosystem: Environmental > Aquatic > Marine > Unclassified | place: Southern Ocean | collected 2014-07-25
AGGTAAAACAGAGGAGTTATCCCCATAGTTATCCACAGGCACCCTTACTTATCCACAGACTTACCCACACGGGAGGTGCAACAGAAGGCAACAAGGGTACTTTTCATGCCAACACCCTTTGTGTGTACTTGCTAACTAACGACATACAATTACTTATTAGCGACATCACTTCAAATACCTCTTGACTTTTGCTCAGATTAGTGTATAACTGCATTATCCATGCTACTTAAACCCCCACTTAAGGTGCTCACATAAGGTGCCTTTCCTTAATTGCCTTTCTTCTAGTTGTTTAAACCTACTAACTAAAAAGCATTCTAACTTCTTCTACTTATTTGCCAAACACCTTAAGTGTAGAAGCCCTTAAATCGCCAACACCTTAACTGCCTACTCAAACCCTAGATCGCCAACACCTAAGGTGTATTGTAACTTGAACTAAAACATAGTTTATTTAACATTATATGAAATAATTTAGCTTATGCTAAAATAAAGCTTGACATTTAACTTAAAATGGATATAACTGTATAACATGATTAACTCTGAACAATTCAAAGCTGACCAGACTAAAGATAATCTACTTGAAAAGATGTACCACTACCTAGGTGAGAGCAAGCTACACAAAGCAAACTTACCTCACTCAGATATCTACTATATACGAGAAGCCCTACATGAAAGGGTAGGGAAATGGTTCACCTTTAAGCAGGTTGAGATGGCAGTTAAACTACATGAACAACGGTATCCTATATGACACGACAACTATCAGAACAACAGCAGCTATTCCTACAAGTACTCTTTGAAGATGCTGGCGGTAGCGTTGTACGTGCTAAGGAATTAGCAGGATATGCTAAGTCTACCTCTACTACCTCCATTGTTAAGTCACTGAAGGAAGAGATAGCTGATCATACTCAAATGTACATAGCTCGTAATGCACCTCAAGCTGCAGTAGCTATGGTGTCTGGTCTAACTGACCCTACACAGCTAGGCATTAAAGATAAGATGAATGCTGCTAAGGATATGATGGATCGTGCAGGCTTCGCCAAGACAGAGAAGGTAGAAGTTAAGACCACTGGAGGTATTATGTTACTTCCACCAAAGAATTCGGACTAACCCTCCAGAGAGAATTGCCTAACGGCAAACTAAATTAGTAGAGATACACAGCACTTACGCCAATAAAATAATATAATATGAGTGGCTGATAGTATCTCTACTTCCCCTACATGTTTGAGTAGCTCCAATTGGAAGAGCGGTGGATTCCAAACCCACAGGTTGTAGGTTCGAGTCCTACCTCATTCGCCAAATTAATAGTGCTTCATCCTCTCCTATTCAAGCAGTAGTGACGTTGAGGCCATTCGAGACTACACAAAGGTACGCCCAGTGTAGCAGAGGAATGGAAGCCTCTTTGTAATAGAAGGAAATTATAATGGAACTAGCGGAAGCATTACCCAGTGCAGGTGAGTATGAACTACCCGATATAGATTTAGACTCATATGAATGGGTTCCTATACCACGCATAGGCAGGACAGTTCCTTTTGGATACCTACTATGTGAAGATGATAACGATATACTTGTACCAATCCCTGATGAACTAGACTTGTTAGAACAAGCAAAGAAACACTTGAAGTTGTACTCATACCGTGAAGTATCGGCATGGCTAACAACTCAATCGGGCCGCAGTATTTCACACATGGGTTTGAAGAAGAGAGCAGACAGTGACAGGAAGAACAAGACTAAAGCTAGAAGCGCAAATTACTGGGCCGAGCGGTACGCCAAAGCCAAAGCAATTGCGGAAAAGTACGAAGGCCACCGCAAAGGTGCAAGAAACTTTGCCGATAGAAGATTTGTCTAGCCCTGCTATTGTATTAGCTGAACATATACATGAAGAAGCACCACAGAATGTTATCTTTACCCCTAATGCAGGCCCACAGACAGACTTCCTAGCAGCAGGTGAGAGAGAAGTTCTATATGGTGGTTCTGCTGGTGGAGGTAAGTCATATGCAATGCTTGCAGACCCTCTACGATACATTACACACCCACAGTTCTCTGGGTTAATACTACGTCACACTACAGAGGAACTCCGTGAGTTAATCTGGAAGTCTCAAGAGATGTACCCTAAGATCATTCCGGGGATTAAGTGGTCTGAACGTAAAATGACTTGGACTGCACCATCAGGTGGCAGACTATGGTTCTCCTACTTAGACAAAGATGATGACGTATCACGATACCAAGGTCTATCCTTCTCATGGGTAGGCTTTGACGAGCTTACACAATGGGGTACTTCGTATGCATGGGACTATCTAAGGTCACGACTACGTAGTACTGCAACTGATCTTCCTATTTACATGAGAGCTTCTACGAACCCCGGTGGTCGTGGACATGCTTGGGTAAAGAAGATGTTCATTGACCCTGCTCCATATGGTGAAGCCTTTGATGCTACTGATTCAGAGACTGGTAACCCAATGGTATATCCAGCAGGACACTCCAAGGAAGGTTTAGCATTGTTTCGTAGGAAGTTTATTCCTGCTAAGCTATCTGATAACCCTTACCTAACGGAGACTGGTGATTATGAAGCTAACTTGCTTTCCTTGCCTGAACAACAGCGTAGGCAGCTACTTGAAGGAGACTGGGACATTGCAGAAGGTGCGGCTTTCCCTGAATTTAACCGTAGTATACATGTGGTGGAACCTTTTGAAATACCCAGTAACTGGACTAAGTTCAGGGCTGGAGACTATGGCTATAGTTCTTACTCCGCAATTGTATGGTGCGCTGTAGCTCCTAATGATCAGTTAATTGTTTACCGAGAGATGTATGTCTCTAAGGTATTAGCAGAAGATTTAGCAGACATGATCCTTGAAGCAGAGAAGGGTGATGGACAGATAAAGTATGGGGTGTTAGACTCCTCTTGTTGGCACAAACGTGGTGACACTGGCCCTAGTATAGCTGAACGTATGACACAGAAGGGGTGTAGATGGAGGCCATCTGATAGGTCTAAAGGAACTAGAGTATCAGGTAAGAATGAAATGCATAGAAGGCTACAGGTGGATGACTTCACTGGAGAGCCTCGGATGATTATATTCAATAACTGTAATAACCTTATATCTCAATTACCTACTATACCATTAGACAAGAAGAATCCAGAAGATATAGATACTAATTACGCACATGATCACCTATATGATGCACTCAGATATGGTACGATGTCTCGTCCTAGATTTGGTGTATTTGATTATGATCCTGCATCAGCAAGACCTAATACACAGTATTTAGCAGATCCTATAATGGGTTATTAACTTAACATTTTGTGAGTAACAAATGGCAGAACCAATCCAAGAACTAAGCAGTGCATCCGTAGCTTTAGAAGATGTATCAGAAGCATCAGACGAGAAGCTATATGTTAGTAGTTTAGTCACCACAGTAGAAGAACGCTTTACAAAGGCAGAGACTGCACGTAGGCAATACGAAGAACAGTGGTTACGCAACTACAAGAACTATCGTGGTGTGTATAGTGATGCAGTTAAGTTCACTGAAGCTGAGAAGTCTCGTGTATTCATTAAGGTTACAAAGACTAAGGTACTCGCTGCCTATGGTCAGATAACTGATGTGTTATTCAGTGCAGGACGCTTCCCTCTATCTGTAGATCCTACAGTGTTACCTGAGGGTATCTCTGGTGATGTACACTATGACCCAGCTGATAAGGGTCAAGAAGGCCCAGAGGCAAGTCCTTATGGCTTTGCTGGTGATGGTAATGACCTACCTGCTGGTGCTACTGAAGCTTCTTTACAGCTTGGTGCAATGGAGGCTAAGCTTGAGGGCAAGGATGTTAAAGAAGGCATGGGTAGTTCACCTACTTCTGTTAACTATAACCCTGCTATGCTTGCAGCTAAGCGTATGGAAAAGAAGATCCATGACCAGCTAGACGAGTCAGAAGCAACTAAACAACTACGATCTGCAGCATTCGAGATGCCTCTCTTTGGTACTGGTATCATGAAAGGCCCAATGGCTGTGGACAAGGAGTACCCAGATTGGGACGAGGAAGGTAACTACATTCCTGTCATCAAGACTGTACCTAAAGTATCTTACGTGTCTGTATGGGACTGGTATCCAGATCCTGATGCTGCCACTGTAAGTGACTGTCAGTACTCAATTCAACGTCATAAGATGAACCGCTCACAACTACGTGAACTTAAGCGTAGACCTTTCTTCCGTAAGGATGTCATTGAAGATGTTATCACGCAAGGTGAAAACTACATTAAGAAGTACTGGGAAGATGATCTTAAAGACTACCAGCTAGACTCAGGTGTTGATCGCTTTGAGGTACTAGAGTACTGGGGTGTGATGGACATGCAGACTATAGAAGACCATGAGATTGATATTCCAGATGAACTAAAATCAGCTGATGAACTTCAAGTAAACATCTGGATCTGTAATGGTCGTGTGGTACGCTCAGTGCTTAACCCATTCAAACCTGTACGTCTACCTTACTACGCAGTACCTTATGAGCATAACCCTTATTCAATCTTTGGCATTGCCTTAGCTGAGAACATGGATGATACGCAGACTCTTATGAATGGTTTCATGCGTATGGCTGTGGATAACGCTGTACTCTCTGGTAACCTAATCTTTGAGGTAGATGAAACTAACCTAGTTCCCGGGCAGGACATGCAGTTGTATCCGGGTAAAGTATTCCGTAGGCAAGGTGGTGCTCCGGGACAAGCGTTGTTCGGTACTAAGTACCCTAATGTATCTCAAGAGAACCTACAGTTATTTGATAAGGCACGACAGTTAGCAGACGAGTCTACAGGCTTACCTTCTTTCTCCCATGGACAGACAGGTGTAACTGGTGTAGGTCGTACCTCTAGTGGCATTAGTATGCTAATGGGTGCTGCAGCTGGTGGTATTAAGACTGTTATTAAGAACATTGATGATTACCTGTTAGGGCCAATGGGCAAGAGCTTCTTCCACTTCAACATGCAGTTTGACTTTGATAAGGCCATTCGTGGTGACTTAGAGGTTAAAGCTCGTGGTACTGAGTCTCTAATGGCTAACGAAGTACGCAGTCAACGTCTGTTACAGTTCCTACAGGTTGGTGCAAACCCTGCCTTAGCACCTTGGATGAAGTCACAATACATCATCCGTGAGATTGCTAAGTCAATGGAGCTAGACCCTGATAAGGTAACTAACAATGTTGAAGAAGCACAAGCACAAGCACTAATCATGCAACAGCAACAAGCTGAAGCACAGGCGGCTGCTCCACCACAAGGAGGTGCTCCTAATCCTTCTGATCCTACTGGGGCAGGTAATGGTAATATCGGAATGGGTCAAGTACCAGTTCCGGGTGAACAAGGATTTAGTGGCAATGAATCTGCTCCTGCTGAAGCACCTCTGTAATGATAAGCCCACATGGGAAACATTCACAGAGTATATGGATTATCTAATTGAACAACAGCACCGTAAGATGGAACAGACTACCGATACAAAGGAGTTGTTCCAATCCCAAGGTGCAATTCAATCATTAAGATCATTAAAGTATTTACGAGAGAGAGTCAACAATGAAAAGTAAGAATGGCTATGAAGAAGGCGGTTTCTTAGATGATGGTGCAAGTGTAGATGCTGTATCAGGTAACGAAGTACCAACAGGCTCATTACAGTCGGAAGTACGAGATGATATTCCTACCCAGTTAAGTGAGGGTGAGTTTGTAATACCAGCTGATGTAGTACGTTTCATTGGTTTAGAGAAGCTCATGAAGATTCGTGCAACAGCCAAGGCAGGTTTAAGTGCTATGGAAGAGGAAGGCCAGATTGGTGGTCAACCTGCTCCTATGGAGCTAGATGAAGATGGTGAGATGGATGCTCTCATTGATGGTCTAGATGGTGAAGACTTTGAAGGTGCTATACAGAACTTTGCAGAAGGCGGCTCAATATCTAAGATGCCATCTTACAAGAAGTACATGGGCCGTGAGTTCGGCAAGACACAACAAATTGAGTTCCGTACTTTCATTAATGCCTCTGGTGATAAGATTGTTATTAAGTTTGTAGACGGACAACCTCTACGACCTATACCTGAAGGGTACTCTCCCTACGTTGAAGGTGATACACCAGAGGCTCCACCAGAAGGTGAGGGTGTTACTGGTACAAGTGGGGGTGACGGTGGTGGATCTACTATGCAGAAGAATGATCCCAACAACCCATGGAAGGGCATTACTGCTCCGGGTGATTCAGACGCTATCAAGGAGCATCACCAGATCCGATCAGATAGGGTTACCCGTGATCGTGCAGCTGCACTTAAAGACTTAGGTGAACAGTTTAAGGATGAGACTAGTAGTACCATGGTCAATAAGCAGATGCAGAACTATATGACCCCTGATGCACTAGAGATATTTAATACACGGGGAACTAATAAAGACAGCTGGGAATGGTCTTTACTTAAGAATAAGACACCTGCAGAACTTGCTATCTGGGCGCAGAAGACTGCAGACACTATCCGTAGAACTTCGGGTCTACCTGATCCTTTTTACACAGGAGAACCTGAAGGGAATATGGGTAAGGTAGGAGAATTCTTCTCAGAGGCCTTTAGTGGTGGTGGCGATATACTAGACATTATTAAGCGTGTTGGTGTAATTGCTATTGGTTCTGGCGTTGGCATCCCTTCGTTTATTATGAATGAGTTGTATGATAAGGCAGGTGGTGATAAGGCTGTAGTGGATGATGCAATAGCACAGCAAGGAGCAACAGTAGAAACCTCAAGTGGTTCAGGTACAACCGAACTAGAGGATGCACTAAATATTCAAAAAGATCTTACTGTTAAGTTACAGGACGCAGAGGATCGTGGTGATAGTATTACAGCACAGAAGAATACTGCAGCAGCAGAATGGGCAGGAAAGGAAGCACAGTCTGACGCTATTCAAAAGGCTACACTTGAAGCACTTGCTACACAGAAGGGTGAGTGGGATGCAGAGAGTGAAGCATACACTACTAAGTTGGCAGACGCTGAGATTACACGAGGTAACGTAGCAGATAATCACGCACTGCAACTCTCTGTTCAAAAGGAAGATGCAGAAACTAAGTACAATGAAATATCTGCTGCATTGAAGGGTTCTGAAGGTAAAACTGATGCAATCACTCTGGCACTACAGGCTGCTAAAGATAAAGCAGCAGAGGATATTAGTAGTTTATCCACTCAACTACTTGAGTCTAACACGAATCTATCCACACAGAAATCTGCTTGGGATACTTCAGAAGCTGACTGGGATGTTAAGCAGGGTGACTGGGATACAGTTAATAAAGAGTGGTCAGGTAAAGTAGATCAATCAAATGCTATTCAAGCTGCACTACAGGAAGACTTGGCTAATACTAAGCAAGCTCTTGCAGACTCACAACAGGCAGTACAGGATAAGGATGTTGCTCTATCAAACAAGGATGCTGAGTTACAGGCTGCCATTAATTCACGGCCTAATACTCCTCCTCCGGGAACAGGAACTACTACACCTGTAACACCCCCTAAGACTCCTCCGGCAACAGGTGGTGGAGGCCACCCTAGTGCTGGTAGTGGTGGAGGCAACAATGGTAGTGGTGGTTACACTCCACCATCAGACACAGGTGGCGGTGGCGGTGGCGGTGGTGGCTACACAGGGGGTTGGGGTAATTCCGGCTATAGCCAGAAGAAAGCTATGGAGACAGGCAATGGGTATCTTAATAAAGGTGGCTTGATTAGGAAGGAAGATACGCCTACTATCAAGAAGATGCGTTCTGACAACACTACAGGCCTAGCAGCTAAGAAGAAATCAAAAGAAAGAGCAAAAGCTAAAAAGGGAGCTTTGGCAGCAAAACGAACTTAATACCCTTTATTGGCTACCTAAGATCGGGAGGTGTACAATTTCGTACCCTTCCCCACTGTTAGCCCCAACAAGAGAGTAAATATTATGCAAGCAGTAAAGAACACACCAGAAGTAAAAGGTTTCATGCGAGTTAATACTAAGCAACAGCGTATGGATAATGACGAAGCAGAGCTAGCAGAATTAAAAGCAAAGCATGAGATGTCACCAGAAGAAAAAGCAGATGATGAAACTCCTGATACAGCGGAAGAGCGATCTTTCAAGAAGCGGTATGGGGATCTACGTAGGCATCAGCAAGAACAGAAGAGTGACTTTGAAGAACAGATTAAAGCTTTGCAGGGTGAACTTAAGACATCTGCAACAGGTGAGATGGAATTACCTAGTACAGAAGAAGAGATTGCAGAGTGGGCAGGCAAGTATCCTCAAGTAGCCAATATTATGCAGACAATGGCATTGAAGGCAGCTAAGGATCAGAATGCAGACCTTACATCTCGTATGAAGGAGATTGATGATCTTCAGGTTAGTGCTAATAAGAGTAAGGCAGAGTCTCAGTTATTGAAGATTCACCCTGACTTTGAGCAGATCCGTGAAGATGATGCATTCCATGAGTGGGTAGACCTACAACCTAAATGGGTTCAGGACTCTCTATACCATAATGAATCAGATGCAACTAGTGCCGCACGAGCAGTTGACTTGTATAAGTTAGATGCTGGCATTAGCAAGAAGAACAAAGCAAAGAAAGGTGATAGTCGTAGTGCAGCACAGGAAGTAAGTTCCCGTGGTGGTTCTACTCCTACAGAAGGCTCTGGTGAACAGCAATATGTTGAGTCCGATGTAGCAGATATGACCATTGGCGAGTATGAAGAGCACCAAGATGCTATTGCCAAGGCAATGCGTAGTGGTAACTTTGTATATGACCTATCGGGTAGTGCTCGTTAAGTTTAAATAAAGTTTAAATAAAGCTTGACATTTATATAAAAATCAGTATAACTGTATTTTAAACCTCTAGTGTAATTAGACTGATCCTCTGGTTACACTAGTACGTTACAGAAGAGTAGGCTCCACTCGGCTACCCTACACAGAGTAACACAATATGTTTTGCAAATTCGTGTATAACATATAAGCAATTACAATAGTAAATAGACAGACCTGATACACTACAGCCCATATCTTACATTAAGTCGATCAACTTATAAAGACTGCACCTGTAGAATAACAGCCTCTATGATATTGTTATAGCTCCATTACAATTTATATAGGAGTATATATCATGGCTTTTGCAAAAGCGAGTGGTTATACCAACTTAAACTCAGGTAATTTCTCACCTGTAATTTATAGCAAACAAGTACAGATGGAATTTCGTAAGTCAGCAGTCTGCGAAGCGATCACTAATAGTGATTACTTTGGTGAGATTGCCAATGCTGGCGATTCTGTTCGTATTATCAAAGAGCCTGAAATTACTGTATTAGCATACACCCGTGGTACTGCTATTGCTACTCAGGATTTAACTGACGTTGATTTTACTTTAACTGTAGATAAGTCTAACTACTTTGCATTTAAACTAGATGACATTGAAGAGCAACAGACCCACATCAACTGGTTAAGTATGGCTAGTAATCGTGCGGCCTATCGTTTGGCTGACCAGTATGACCAAGAAATCTTGGGTTACTTGTCTGGTTACAAGCAAGCTGCTCTACATGCTAACGCTGGTGCAGTTAACAACGTAATCTCTGGTACTAAGGCTACGGCTGCTGCTGGAACAGATGAACTACTTACAGCTAACAAGCTAATCAAGTCTTCATTTGGTAACATCACTACTAGTTCTGCTGCCGATCACTCTATCCCACTAGCTGCCCGTATGTCTGGAGCAACTGCTGCTGCTACTGCAACTGCAACTCCGTTGCAAATGGTAGCTCGTATGGCTCGTTTGATGGATCAGAACAATGTTGATAAGGCAGGTCGTTGGTTAGTTGTGGATTCTGTATTCCAAGAAATCCTAGCTGACGAAGATTCTCGTCTATTGAATATGGACTGGGGACAGTCTGGTGGTCTACGTAATGGTTTGATGTTGGACAACTTGCATGGTTTCCGTGTATATGTTTCTAACAACTTGCCTTCTGTAGGTACTGGTTCATCCACGGCTGGCACTGCTAACCAAAACACTAACTACGGTGTTATTGTTGCAGGTCATGACTCTAGTGTTGCTACTGCTCAGCAGATCAACAAGACTGAGACTTACCGTGATCCAGATAGCTTTGCTGATATTGTACGTGGTATGCACCTTTACGGTCGCAAGATCCTACGTCCTGAAGCAATAGTTACTGCTAAATACAACGTAGCCTAAGCGTTGTCACTGAGGGGGTGGGCAATCTGCCCCCTTTCTTTTATTATGTAAAGAGTAGAAATAATGGCAACATATGTCGCACTTGCAAACGAGGTCTTACGCAGACTCAATGAAGTTCAGATTGATACTGCTGGTGATGGCTTTGATACTCTACGAAACGTACAAGCTCTTGCTAAAGATGCTATCAACAGTAGTATTAGACGTATACTACAAGATGGTCAAGAGTGGCCTTTTATTAAAACAACAACAGTTCAAACGCTAACAGCAGGCGTTACTACTTATTCTTTCCCAGCCGACTATTCAAGTTCCGACTGGGATACTTTCTATATTAAACAGTTAGCCTCTAAGGTTAATACTCCTGCAGTTCTAAAGCCCATGCCTTATGAAGAATACACACAGTCTCATAGGTCTGCTGACGATGTTGCACCAGCTACAGGTTTAAGTGCGCCAACACAAGTATTTCAAACGTATGACACTTCCTTTGGTGTTACCCCCGTACCTGATGCTGCTTATGAAGTAGAGTATACATATTGGAGTACACCAGCCTCACTTAATTTATTTGATGATGTAAGTATTATACCTGAGAGATTTAGCCATGTGGTCATTGATGGTGCCATGATGTATATGATGCAGTTCCGTTCTAATGCACAAAGCGCACAGATGCACCAAGCTTCTTTTGAAGATGGTATTAAAGCCATGCGTAATGTATTAATGGATGATACCTTCCAGATGAGATCTACTTATGCTGTTAGGTCTGGGCAACGCACATCTTCTAGGATAGCATAACAACATGGCTGATCAATTATCAGTACAGAAAGTAATGTGCAGAGGCGGCTTAGACACTAGCCGTGATGTACTGGCACAAGGAGAAACTTCTCCGGGCAGTGCTATTCAACTTGTTAACTATGAACCTGCTGTAACAGGTGGATACAGACGTATAAGTGGCTTTGCTAATTCCTACGGGACTCTTCCGGGCACTGGCGCTACACTAGGTGTTCACGTAGCAAATGGTATCAATGATGGTATCCTTGGTTGCAGGAAGCCTAGTTCTGGTAATAACTATTTACACCGATGGAACAACTCAACATCCGCATGGGTAGCTGTTACCTGTGGTGGTTCACCTACTATGACAGGTGTAGGTAAAGTTCGTATTGCTAGCTTTAACTTTACAGCTAAGAAAGTTATTCTTACAGATGGTATTAATCCTGCTGCTACTTATGATGGTTCTACGTACACGCAAATAACACATTCAGCAGCACCTACAGATCCTAAGTACGCTGTAGACTTTGCTAATCATATGTTCCTTGCAGGTGATCCTGCCCATCCTTCTAAGTTATTCTTTAGTGCGCCTTTAGCTGAGACTGATTTTGCTACAGGAAATGGTGCTGGAGTAATACAAGTAGGATTTGACATTGTAGCTATTAAACCTTTCCGAGATGCGCTATACATATTTGGAACAGACACTATCAAAGCATTGAAGGGAACTGCCGCAGCAAACTTTGTATTGTCAGGTGTTACTCACAATTTAGGTTGTCTTGCTACGGATAGCATTATTGAAATTGGTGGTGATTTATTATTCCTTAGTCAGGATGGTATGCGTCCTATATCTGGTACAAGTAAGATTGGTGACGTAGAATTAGAAACTGTGTCTAAGGGTATACAATCTTTATTTACTGACATTGTATTTGATATAGATTTAAATGGGTTGTCTGCCGTTGTTATTCGCCAGAAGTCTCAGTTTAGAGTGTTCTTTTCTGCATCAGAGTCTCAAGGTATCATTGGAGGTCTTCGTAAATCGGAGACAGGCATGGCCTTTGAGTTTGGTCAGCTACTAGGAATAGAAGCTACTTGTGCTGCTAGTGGTTATTTAGGACAGTATGAATTTGTTATACATGGCACCTCAGATGGTAAAGTACACAGACAAGAAATAGGTAATAGCTTTGCTGGTGCTGATATATTTAGTATGTATCAGACCCCATACATATACATGGAAAACCCAGAGCAACGTAAAATCTTTCATAAGATAAATACATACCTACGTTCTGAGGGAGACAATGAACTTATCCTGTCTGTAGTGTATGACTATGAAGATATTAATGTAATGAACCCCACTAACTATGTGATGACTACTGTAGGTGCTGCAGCATATTTTAATGAAGCTACCTACGACAGTACTGCTATATACAGCGGTAATCCTTCCCCCATACAGACTACTAATATCTCAGGATCGGGTAAGTCTGTATCATTTAAATACGTAACTAATAGCACTGATGCTAGTCACAGCATACAGGGTATTGTGTTAACTTACGGCACTGGAGATTTAAGATAAATGGCTGGCTATACTAGACAATCAACTGCAGATATAGTATCTAACGCAGTAATAAAAGCGGCACCAGTGAATGCAGAATACAATGCAATCCGTGATGCCTTCGCCTTTGCAACTGGTCACAAGCATGATGGGTCTAGCACTGAAGGTGCTTACATACCTCTTATTGCCGATACAGATGCACTAAATAAAGTAGTCATTGATACTACTAACAATCGTATTGGTTTCTTTGTACAAGTAGGCAATGGCACTGTAGAACAACTACGCATTCAAGATGGGGCATTTGTTCCTGTAAGTGATAGTGACATTGACCTTGGTGCCGCTGGTGCTGAGTTCAAGAATCTATACATTGATGGTATAGGTTATATTGATACCTTAGCTGTACATGAGAATGCTACCATTGCTGGTACTTTAGGTGTCACAGGCTTATCCACACTAGCCTCTGTTGATATTAATGCAGGTAACATTGACGGTACTACTATTGGTGCTGCTTCTAAAGCCGCTGCTAGTGTTACTTCACTTGTTGCTGATACTGCTGATATTAACGCTGGTACTGTTGATGCAACTATCATTGGTGCTACTACCCCTGCTGCAGGTACGTTTACCGCAGTAACTACTACCACTGCAGACATTAACGGTGGCACAGTAGATGGTACTATTATAGGTGGGGCTACTCCAGCTGCAGGTACATTCACTGCTGTAGTAGCAACTACTGCAGACATCAATGGTGGTACAGTTGATAATGCTACTATTGGTGCATCTACGCCAACTACTATCATTGGTACTACTATTACTGGTAATTCTCTTGTAGGCCCACTTACAGGCACTGTAACAGGCAATGTCTCAGGTAACCTAACAGGTAACTCTGCAGGTGTTCACACTGGCGCAGTCACAGGCAATGTAACAGGCAACCTAGCTGGTAATGTTACTAGCACAGGTACAAGTACACTAGCAACTGTTGACATCAATGCTGGTAATGTAGATGGTACCGCAATAGGTGCTGCTACTCCTAGTACTATTGTTGGTACAACTATCACAGCTACTAACTTTGTAGGCCCGATTGCTGGTGCAGTAACAGGTAACGTAACGGGTAATACTGCAGGTGTTCACACTGGTGCAGTTACGGGTAATGTGACTGGTAATATCACTGCAGGTTCAGGTACAAGTTCATTTACTAATGTAACCATCAATGGTTCATTGAATATGAATGCTTCTACTTCTGCCACGGTAACTGGTCTATCTAATCCTGTTCAAGGTTCTGATGCTGCTACTAAGACTTATGTTGATGCCGAAGTTGCTGCAGTACTAGACTCTGCTCCGGGAGCTTTGAATACTCTAAATGAATTAGCCGCTGCTCTGGGTGATGATGCCAACTATGCTTCTACTACTACTGCTGCAATAGCTACAAAGCTACCTAAGGCAGGTGGAACCATGACTGGTGCCATTGCTATGGGTAACAACAAAGTTACTGGCCTAGGCGCTCCTACGGCTGGCACAGACGCTGCACACAAGACATACGTGGATGGTGTTGATGCATTGAAGCTAGCCAAGTCAGGCGACACCATGAGTGGTGTTCTTGCAATGGGAGCTAACAAGATTACAGGTGTAGCTAACCCTACGGCTGCACAAGATGTAGTTACTAAAAGTTACTCTGATACTTTATTTGGTTCTACTACTGCTGCTGCTACTAGTGCTTCTAACGCTGCTACTTCAGCGAGTAATGCTTCTACAAGTGAGACTAATGCTGCTGCATCTTATGATTCCTTCGATGATCGTTACTTAGGTGCTAAGTCTTCTAACCCAACTGTAGACAATGATGGTAATGCACTAATTGTAGGTTCCTTACATTGGAACACTACAGCTAACACAATGCGTGTTTGGAATGGCTCTATCTGGAAGGACGCTGGTTCTACAGTTAACGGCACATCTGAACGTGTTTTATTCACTGCTACTGCTGGACAAACTACATTTGCAGTGACTTATGATGCTGGCTTTGCTGATGTATACTTGAATGGTGTTAAGCTACTTCTTGCAACAGACTATACTGCTACTAATGGTACAAGTATTGTGCTTGCTTCAGGTGCTACTGTAGGGGATAGTGTAGATATTGTATCTTATTCTGCTTTTGTATTGACAGACCACCACACTAAGACTGCTGCTGATGCAAGGTTCTTAGGCAAAGCTGGCGGCACCATGACAGGCGATACGCTACATGGTGATAACGTCAAGGCTAAGTTTGGCACTGGTGGTGACTTAGAGATATTCCATGATGGTACCCACTCATACGTGAGTGACGTAGGTACTGGGCCTTTAAGAATTACCTCCAATGGTACAGGGGTGTTAATCAATAAGGGTACTTCTGAAAGTATGGGTAGGTTCTTAACTGATGGTGCTGTTGAGTTGTTTTATGACAACGCACTCAAAATAGCCACCACAGCCAGCGGTGTCAATATTACTGGAGTGGCAACGGCTGATGGTCTTACTGTTGATGGTATATCTACTTTAAATAATCATGTAAAAGTAGCAGACGGATACAGTATGGGGTGGGGCGATATAACCACTCGAATTACTGGCAATTCAACATCTGACATTATTTCGGCCTACACCGCTGGCTCTGAACGCATGAGGATAGACTCATCTGGCAAACTTCTTCTTGGAGATTCAGCAAGCCACACCTCTGATTTATTACAGATAGAAACTCCTGCCTCTGGCGGTGGTCACGGCATTCAGATTAGAAGGAATGATTCCAACACAGACCAAGCCGTTGGCTCAATCACTTTTGGAAATAACACTGCTACTGACCTTGCTTCTATATCTGCAAAAACAGACGGTGCAACTGACAGTGGCGCTTTGTTGTTTAAAACATCTGTATCAGGTGGCGTTAACACAGAACGCGTGAGAATAGACGCAGCTGGAAACGCTCTTGTTGGTAAGTCTTCACAAGCTAGTAGTTCATCTGGATGCGAATTACTTTCTAATGGAACGGCTCAGTTTACAAGAGATGGTAACTCTGGTTTAAGAATTAATCGATTAACTTCGGATGGTGAGCTTATACGTCTTAGCAAAGCTGGCACTGTTGTAGGTAGTATCGGTTCTACTTCTGGAAAGCTTAAAGTAGGTTCAGTTGACACGCAGCTTATTTTTGCTGACCAGTTTGACGAAATATATCCTAGCGTCAATGGCGCTACAACTCTAGGCGATCCGGGGGCAAGATTCAAAGACCTGTACCTATCAGGTGGAGTATTTCTCGGAGGAACGGGTGCTGCTAATAAGCTAGATGATTACGAAGAGGGTACTTGGACTCCTAATTTAAGAGATTCAAGTGGTAATTCGGTGGGTCAATCAGGTCAAAGTGGACATTATACGAAAATAGGTAATTTAGTTTATTGTATATTTGCGATTCAAGTTAATAGCGTATCTGGCGCAGGAAACGCTTTACAGATTAAGGATTTACCTTTTACTGTTGAAAACGTATCACACGGCTCTGCTGAACCTTCTTCTGGTGAGCTTACCTATGCGAACAACCTAACATCCAAAGATTTAGGAGGGGGTATAATTCTGAGAGCAAATAACTCTACTGATTATGTTGAGTGTAAATATACTTCGGGAGGCGCTCAAACTGGCATCGGTCAAACAAATTGGAATACTGGTGATATTTCATCAAGTACATTTTTAGCTGGAAGTTTCACCTATAGAACAACCTAATTACTGCTAGTGGATTCTAGCAACAGACATTAATAAACAGGAATAAATAACATGGCACTAACTAAAGAAGTAATCGTAGACAAGATCGAAGTCTTAGAAAACGGCACAGTACAAGTACGCACAGCCACACGAATCTTAGAAGATGGTGTAGCACTATCCTCTTCTTATCATCGTCACGTATGCACACCAGATTGTGACACCACAGGTGAAGATGCCAAGGTAATTGCTATCTGCGCAGCAGTACATACCGATGCTGTTGTATCAGCTTACGCAGCAGCACAAGCAGCATCAGCCCCAGAATAGGAGAATAATAAATGTCTAAGGCAAGAAACATTGCAGACCTTTTAGAAGCAGATGGTGAAGTCAAAGCTAGTAGGGTTGATGCTCACTCGCTACCTCTAGCTGGCGGCACGATGACAGGTAACATTGCTACCAAAGGTATCAGTGCAGTCACAGCAGGTACATCAAACTTTGTAGCAGGTGTTAACGCGGGTAACTCTATTGTATCTGGTGGTAACAATAATACGTTGGTAGGTGATGAAGCTGGTACTGCAATTACCACAGGAGACAACAACACAGCAAGTGGTAAAAGTGCTTTAGCCGCTAACAATACGGGTGGTAACAATACTGCTAGTGGGTTTTACGCTTTATCCGCTAACACCACTGGTGCATCAAACACCGCAGTAGGTAAAGATGCTTTATCAAACAACACTACGGCTAGTAGTAACACCGCTGTTGGTACTGCTTCTTTAGCAGTAAACACCACAGGCTCAAGCAATACCGCTTCTGGCACTAGCGCATTACAATCCAACACTACAGGCTCTAACAACACAGCTAGTGGCTATCAGGCTTTAAGGGCTAACACCACGGGCACTGTTAACGTAGCGGTAGGTACTATAGCCTTAGCCGCCAATACTACAGGTAATTACAATACAGCTAGTGGTTATGCTTCTTTAGCGTCTAACACTACAGCAGCTCAAAATACTGCCGTTGGTTACTCCGCTTTAACAGCCGCTACTACAGGTGCTAATAACACTGCTGTAGGTTCCCAATCTCTAGCCTCTACTACTACGGCAGCAGATAACACGGCGGTTGGTCGGAGTGCATTACAGGCCAATACCACAGGTATACGTAACACTGCTGTAGGATATGCTGCTTTAGATGCTAACACTACAGCGCATGACAACTCAGCTTTTGGTGAGTCATCATTATCCGCAAACACTACAGGAGCACGAAATACTGCAATAGGTCGGGATGCTTTAAAGGCTAACACTACCGCAGGCAGTAACGTGGCTGTTGGTTTTCAAGCTTTATATGCTAACACCACAGGTGCCTCTAATACTGCGGTAGGTGAAGGTGCATTAGATGCTAACAGTACCGCTAGTTATAACACAGCAGTTGGTAGGGATGCTTTAGGTTCTAACACCACAGGCCAGAAGAATATAGCAATGGGTTATAACTCCCTGACCTTAAACACCACGGGTGACTACAATATAGCAATAGGCCATGTTGCACTAAACTCTAATACTACTGCTGATAGTAATACAGCGGTAGGTTATTATGCGCTTAATGCTAACACCACAGGCGATCAGAATACATCGATAGGAGGAAACTCTTTAATTGCAAATACCACGGGTAGAAATAACGCATCCCTCGGATATACTTCTCTAAAATCAAACACCACAGGCTCCAGCAATACAGCACTAGGTGCTAACGCACTATGGTCAAATACTACAGCTAGTAACAACACAGCGGTTGGATTAAGTTCCTTATTTGCCAACACCACAGGATCTAATAATACAGCAAGTGGCTATCATGCTCTGTATGCTAACACTACGGGTGGTTATAACTCTGCTTTTGGTGAAGGTGCTTTACAAGCTAACACTACGGGTAATAATAACTCAGGGTTGGGTAGACAGGCTTTGAAAGCTAATACCACAGGCTCTAGTAACGTGGCTGTTGGTCTTAATGCTCTTTGGAGTAACACTACAGCTAGTTATAATGCGGCAGTAGGTCAGCAAGCTTTGCAAGCTAACACCACAGGTTATAATAATAATGCTGTCGGTTTTGTCTCTTTGTACTCAAACACTACAGGCAATCTAAACTCATCTTTAGGATCGTACACTCTATATGCTAACACCACAGGCTCTCGTAACACAGCAGTAGGCTATGACAGCTTATATCAAAACACTACAGGTTCAGATAACTCTGGTAGTGGCGCTTATTCTTTATTCTCTAACACCACAGGATCCAATAACACTGCAAGTGGCTTTGAGGCTTTGAAGGCTAACACCACAGGCTCTGACAACACTGCCGTTGGATTACAAGCTCTCTGGAAAAACACTACAGGCATACGAAATGTAGCAACAGGAAGAAGTGCCTTAGAGAATACCACTACAGGTTCATATAACACATCTTACGGTACATACACTGGGCAGGCTGCCACCACGGCAGAATATAATGTATTTCTAGGCTATAAGGCAGGGCAAGCCACAACCACAGGAGCTGTTAATACTGTAGTTGGTGCAGAGGCACTCCTATCTAACACCACAGGTGCCGCTAACGTAGCCGTTGGTAATAGTGCATTGAGGAGTAATACCACAGCTTCTTATAACACTGCTGTAGGTCGTGAGGCTTTATACTCTAACACTACAGGTGCATTAAACGTAGCTACTGGCTATCAGGCTTTAATGGCTAACACTACAGGAGCCAACAACACCGCCATTGGTAGGATGGCACTAAAAACTAACACTACTGGCTCAGACAACACTGCTAGTGGCTTGAATGCTTTATTTGCTAATACTACGGGTATTAAAAATACATCTACTGGCAGGAGTTCAATGGAGTTAAACACTACAGGCTCCAACAACACCGCTAGTGGTTTTGAGTCTATGGCATTTAACACCACAGGCTCCAACAACACTGCTAGTGGCTTTGAGGCCCTGTATAAGAACACCACAGGTGGCAGCAACACTGCGGTAGGTCTTTATGCCATGCTGTACAACACCACAGGATCTGTAAATACAGCAATTGGAACGTCTGCCTTACAGAGCAACACTACAGCCAGCTACAACACTGCGGTAGGTCGAGAGGCTCTAAAGGATAATACTACAGGGTCTGCTAACTCAGCCCTTGGTATTAACTCTTTGGCAGCTAACACTACAGGCTCCAACAACACAGCTAGTGGCTATCAGTCTTTGAAGTTTAACACTACAGGAGCCAACAACACAGCTAGTGGTTTTGCCTCCTTGTACTCAAATACTACAGGTGCCTCAAACGTAGCAGTTGGAGCTAGATCGCTAGAAGCCGCAACTACTGCACCAGAGAATACTGCGGTAGGTAAGGACGCAGGAGGTGGCATTACATCGGGGGGTTATAATGTATTCATAGGTTTCAACACAGGCAAGTACAATACAGCAACCACTCAAGGCCAGCAGAATACACTAATAGGTTCTTATTCTCACACTTCTAGTGCGACAGGTTTTAACCAAATATGTTTAGGCCATGACGTTAATAGTGCGGGTGATAACACGGTAACTATAGGTAAGGGCCATGGCAGTAGTAACAGAATCTATAATACTTTTACATCTAACGCCACTTGGACGCATTCGTCAGATGAAAGACTTAAGAAGGAAATATCTTCAAACAATGATTGTGGCTTGGACTTCATTAACGCATTACGTACAGTTACCTACAAATGGAAAGCGCCATCTGAGTTAGATCCGTCTATGTACAACTATGATGCTGATAAGTCTTCAGTAGAATATGACAAAAAGATGTACGGTTTTGTTGCTCAAGAAGTTAAAGCAGCGATGGATACTCATAACATAACGGACTTTGCAGGTTACAGTAAGCTGGAAGATGGTATAGACAATATAGAAGGCATCTCCTATGAGATGTTTGTTGTTCCCTTACTGAAAGCAGTACAAGAATTATCAACCAAGAACGCAGCACTCGCTGCACGTATAGCAGCACTAGAGGAATAAAAAGATGGACGAATTAACAGCAGTAGAAATCGCAGCACACCACGCAGCTTGTGGTGACTCAGTAGCCCTAATCAATGCAGGTAAGCCAGCAGGTATGGAAGACGCAGATTGGACTGATACCCTAGC
>Ga0308013_10000512_pt1 | contig 20255 bp, 14 predicted proteins | sample Neamet181_FD_203131 | JGI IMG/M metagenome (GOLD analysis project Ga0308013, IMG submission 203131) | Marine microbial communities from water near the shore, Antarctic Ocean - #181 | ecosystem: Environmental > Aquatic > Marine > Unclassified | place: Southern Ocean | collected 2014-07-25
GGTACCAATAAACCACAATTACCATTGTCTAAAATTTCTACAGCACCTCCTAATTCGGTAGCCACTACAGGTACTTTCGACTTAATCGCTTCAAACAGTACTGTAGGCAAAGGATCTGGTGCTATTGAGGGATGAAAAAACAAATCGGATTTAGCCAAAATAGCTTCAACATCTGTTCTGTATCCTAAAAAATGTATTTTTTGATGTAAATCATTTTCACTAGCTAATGTTTTCAATTCTTCTTCGTAAGGTTCATAGCCTGGAAAAGTATCTCCAACAATTAAAAATTGATACTGTTTATTTAGTTTCAATAACTCTTTGGCCACTTCTATAAAGTATTTGTGCCCTTTATAGGGAATCAATCGCGCTATTGATGTAACGGTTATATCTTGTCCAATTGTCCTTTTTGTATTGTAAGTGGCTTTTATAACCGGAAAAATAATACCGTTGTAAACTTTAAGAAGTTGGTGTTTTTTAAGATAAGGTTGCCAGTGTTTTGCAACACTATTAGAAACCACAATAACTTTTTTTGAAAAATACCGTACAAACAAACCACTAAATATTTCGTAGGGTTTATTACCGGTTGGTATTTCATGGATATGATATATACAAGAAATGCTCCTTTTTTTGGCTGCTAATCCTCCAGAAATAATGACAGAGGTACTGGTATACAATAAATCTATGTGGTGTTTGTCTATATAATTTGCTATGTAATTTTTGGCCTTTTTAATTTTTATAAATCGGTTGTATAAGCCTTTTAAATTCATGTATTTTTTTCTAAAAACACCTAAATTATAGATGCTACAAGAGGCTCCTTTATCGATAATGATCTTATTTAAAACACCTTTATAGGGCAAAATAACAGACACTTCATATTGAGCTTTAATTAAAATATCTATTACTTGCAATAGAATTCTACTGGCGCCATATAGATCATTAGAGCTGTGTAAGAGAAGTACTCTTTTAGCTGGTTGTTTCATTTAATTCTTAATGCTTTTTAAAATAAGTTGTTCGTAATCTTTAATGAATTTTTCTCTAGAAAAGGCCTTTAGCCTTTCTGATCCTTTTTCAATCAAATAAGTTCTTTCACATTTTGAAATTATTAATTTAGTAAGAGTTTTAAATAATTCAATAGATTCTCCTGTATTATAATGTTCAGCTGCCCCCTCTGCAATTTCTACCATTGCGCCCGCATCAGAAGTTACAACTGGAATTTTCATAGCAAAAGCTTCCAAAATAGGAATACCAAACCCTTCTTCAATTGAGGGGAACACATATATCAAAGCCTTTTTATACAAGGAGCTTATTTCTCCGTTCGACAAATAATCTGTCATCAATACACTTTTTGACAAGTTGTTTTTCAAAATATATATCTCCAATTCATTTAACACTTCTGTATTGCCATTAAGGATTTTTTGTCCTGCAAGTACTAATTTTAAATGGTTGTTATTTGTATCTTCTTTTAACAATTTAAAAGCTTTGACAAGTGTGATTAAATCTTTTCGTTTGTCAAAAGAGCCTACATGCAATAAATAATCACTGTCTTCTAAATTTAAAGTTTTTAAGATGCTGTCATCATCCTTTTTTGATTTTAAAAAACTTTGAAATATAACGATAATTGAAGGAGTCTTTTTTAAAAATAATTTTTCTAACTTTCTTTTAGCATATTTACTTGTAGTTATCACTGATGCATTACCTCGTAATCCTAAATGTATAAGTTTAATATAATATTTACGCCATAATGCGTTGTAATTTTTAGGATAATCCCAAAATAAGGTATCGTGAATAACACACAACTTGAGTGTTCTTAATTGCCATAAAGGCGCTACAAAATCAGGACAAATGAGCACGTCTGGTTTGTGCTTTAATATTTTAAAGGGTAATATAATTTGTTTCCAAAAAAAATAATACAAATGAAAACGCCATCTCAATAATCTATTTTCCGGATTTAAAAATTTATGGTTTTGCTCCCATTGACTGATGTCGTGTGAAAAAAGATATTCAATGTTTTTATTTTTTGAATTTTCGGCACCTAAAACTAGCTCATTAATATAGGTTCTTATCCCAGATAACGCGGCCTGATAATAAAAAACATCAATAAAAACTTTAATTTTTTGAGCCAAAATATTCTCTTTATTTTAATGAAACTAAAAGAGTAAAGATACTCATTGGATATTTCAATTTAAGATGTTTTTTAAATAATAAGTTTCTATAAATCCAATTAAAAACCAAGAAAGAAAACCCACAAAAAGATACAATTCTGCATTGGCCGTAAATAAAGGTATTAGTAAACCTATTTTAGTAGCCGCTGCCACATAAGAAATAGATTTTACATGTTGTTTACTTGAAAGCTTGAATACTTTTAAGCTATCTTTTATACCTTTAACCAACATTGATACATATATTAAAAGGCCTAAAAACCCCATTTGAACGCCATAAATTAAAAACTGATTTTCGCCGCCAACTTTTAAAGTTTGATCAACACCATTGGCGTTACCACTCATGGCTAAACCAATACCCATTGGGTTTTGCATCATCGCATTTACGCCTTCTAACCACTCTAGAAGATGTCCTAAACTTGAAGTATTTTGAAAACTCAAAGTATCTAAAACAAAATAGTATGTTTCTTTGGAAGAAAAGAAAGAAATATAAATCACCACCATAATAACTAAAACCAAACCGATTCGCAATAGCTGGTATTTTTTTTCTAAAAACAACGTAAAAAACACGATAATTCCACCTGCAATGATTGACCCTCTTGAATAAGAAAAAAAGAAAGACAATGCCACAAGCAGCAACAAACCTAAGTAAGCCAAACGATTACTGTTGTATTTTGAGTGAAATAAATAATAAAGCCCCACAGATAAAAACAACAATAATGAAGCTGCAAATTCTAAAGGATTCGCAAAAAAGGCTGCTAACCGGGGCAATCCGCCCTGCCTTTCAAAAGTCCAACTCAAGCCATAATTACCTATCGGAAAAACATCATTCATTACTAAATTAAATCTTCCGTAATCCAAAATACTTTGTAAGTGCGTTCCTACTATTTTTTCTGACAATGCCAATAAAAAAGACCCAATTGTTAAATAGATTAGGACTTTTACAATAAAACCCCACCTTTGTTTATCAATATGAGTGTGACGACCTAAAAAATAAACGATGCCTATTAAAAAGGTGTTTTTTGCATAAATTATTTTTGATAAAACAGGGGCTTCTCCTAAAGGCATGAGCATATAAATAAAGGTCAGAGCCATAAACCCTAAAAATAATTTATCTAATAAAGTAAATTGCCATTCGCGTTCAATAAACGATTCTTTTTTACCAAAAATAAAGACAAAAAATCCTGTAAAAAAAACAAAATCTTTACTGTATTTTAAGATGTTAACGAGAGGTATTACGTCGAATCCTTTAAAAATAACAAGTTGAAAGGTAGCGTAAAAAGGGAGTATAAATAAAATATACAATAAAAGATAATAGGCATCCCCTTCAAAGGTTTTTTTTAATACAAAACCAATGAATCCAATATATATAATCAATAATATTATCGCAACTACAATCAAACTATGTGTTTTGTGTTTTAATTTTTATGCCGTCCAACACACCGCGCCAGACCATTTTAAATTTACCAAATCGACCTCTTAAAATAAAATAAATAGAGTAGGAGGTTATTTTAAAAATTTGATATGTCCAAGATCCTATACTATTAAAAAAAGAAGTGTGTTTTTTAATTAAATAAATGTGATTGCGCAGATTTAAATAATGAGCATAAGGGGATAAATTTCCTTCATTAGAAGTATTATTCTTTTTTGTACTTCCAGATGTATGATGGTAAATAATACTTTTGGGGACCACTCCCAATTTATAACCTTGATTTGTCATTCTAATAGACCAATCCACATCTTCAAAATAGGCAAAAAAACGATTATCTAGTAAACCAACTTCTTTAATAACTACTATATCTACCAAAATACAACAGCCACTAATCCATTCTGTGAATGTCTCAATTTTAAGTGTTGGTTTATAAATAGTTCCTTTATTTCTAGTTTTTGACACGCCAAAAAAGGTATTAAACGAACCACCGGCATTCCAGATAGTATTTTTATTTGGATAATTTAATATCAGCGGTTGTGTTGCTGCTAAGTTTTTATCAGAATCCATACGTGCTACAAGAGGTGATAAAAAATCTGGCTTTACTTCTGTGTCGTTATTCAGTAATAAAACGTAGTCAAAATTTTGTTTTAAAATAACGTTTAAAGCTATATTGTTAGCGCCCGTAAAACCTTTATTTGTAGTGTTTTTAATATAATTAATCTCAGGGAATTCTAAAGCTACTTTATCACCGGAACCGTCATTCGAACCATTATCAACAAAAAAAATTGTTTTATTTTTATAAGTACATGCCTCTAAACTTCTAAGACAATTAAAAGTCAATTGATACGTATTCCAATTAATAATGATGATGGCTATTTTAGGCACTTTCATGTTTGTTTTTTATCAAGAGTACCGAATATACAATAAAGCTCACAATTTCTGTAAGAACAAGTGCGATAGAAAGTCCGTAACCGCCATAATAATAACTACCAAATGTTGCTAGAATTAACATGATGATGGCTGTTATCCAAGTCGCTTTAGTGAGCAAATGTTTTTTTTCGTCTACTAAAATTTTAATCATATTATTGAAATTCAACATACTCAAAAAGGGGATAAAAGCTAGAATTTTTAAAATAGTCTCACTGTAAATAACATAAGAACCCGCCAATAAAAAGATTATCCATTTAGACAAAATGAGTGCCATCAGCCCCATCCCAAACGTAATTGACAATCCAATTATAAAAATGCGATTGACATAACTGTTAAATTCGATCTTATCTTTTTCAAATAGAATAGTTGCTTTTTGCAAGATAGCTTGTGTGAAAAAAACAGGTACCATACGCATTAAAAGGGCTATTTTTTGAGCCAATGCAAACTTCCCTAAAACAGTATTATTGACAAAACTCGCTAAAATAATTAAGCCACCATGAATTGAAACATGACCTGCTATAGAAGATATAAAAAATTGAAAGTTTTCAACAAATCTCTTTTTTATATTATGAATACTTACCCAAACCCACTTGATTTTTTCTTTTTTATAAATAACAATCCAGAAAACGATGTAAACCATAAGCGCCGTAAATCCAAATAAAAAGTTGACATAGGTTGCGTCCTTTGGTGTTTTTATAAATAACACAATTAGTAGTAAGTAGGCTCCTTTTGCAAAAATATTGGCTAAAGAAAACCACGCTATTTTATCATTCCCTTGAAAATAAAACATCGGAAACAGCGCTTGACTAAACAATATTATTAATGCATAATATAGAAAGGTTGCATAAGATTTAAAAAAACCAAAAAAATAAGTCAAGCAAAATAAAAGTACCGCCATGCCAATGGCTATTATTATTCTGGTTGCTATAATTTCATTGATTAAAGTTTGCTTTTTTGCAGATTCATCTCTAATCAAAGCGATGCGTTTGGGGCCATTTAGATGATAGCCATAACTCACTGTGATGCTAAATAATAAAACAACTGAAAGGGCTAGATTAACAAGTCCATATTGTGCTTCCCCTAATCTCTGAAATAAAATACGTGTTGCTAATAAAGCAATAACAATATTAATGCCTTGATTAATAATTAAATTGAAAAAATTCTTAATAAAAATGCCTTTAAACAATAGTATTTTATTTTAGTGATATTTTATGATTTAAATAATTACTCTTTTTAAATCTTGATTATTACTCTTCCAATGCTTGTCTGACAATACGTTGTAACGACAATGACAAGACCATTAACATGCCGCCACCAAATATTCCTAAAATAAGTGTGTTTAACAATTTCCAACGGCTATTTTCTAATGGGAATGAGGGTTTATCAATAATTTGAATAAGTGGTGTCTTATTTCTATGGGCAACTTTTGCCAATTCTAATTGTTTTATAACTTCCAGATAAATAGCTTTGTTGGCTTGCAGATTGACCATGGCTTTTTGATAAGGGACTTTTGCTGTTTTTACCAGAGGATTTAGATTTGGAATATTTTGGTCTATTTCGGCAAGCGCTAATAATGACATGTCTAAAATACGTTTAACACTATCGGATTGAACTTGTAATATTTTTAAATTGATAGCTGTTTTTTTAGTTTCGGTTTTGTAATAAAACCTGTTGACCTTATTAACCAAAACTTCATTAAAAATTTTAGCAAAAACCTCATCTTTATGTTTAAAACCTACATTTAAAATGGAGGTATTTCTATTGGGCTTTTCTACAATTAAAAAATCTTTTTTAATCAATTTTATAGCTTCTTTTACAACACTATCTTGTGCTCTACTATACCGTTCTTTATCTTTATAAAAATCTTTTAGATAGACCTTTTCTTTAGCCCATTTCTTTTCTAATTTTTGTGCTTTAGCGAAGTAATCAATCAATATTTGAGATTTTCCATGTATAGTAACTTTCTCTAATAAAGTTTGCCTTAACATATTGTTTGATCTATAAAGCTCTTGTATGTTGTCAATTTGAAATAAATTACTAGCACTCATAAGGCTTGAGGCATTAATCCCAGACAAAGATGCTAAAGAAGATAAACCGCCTAAACTAGCTGAAGCATCATTTTCTAACACAAAAGACGTATTGGCATAATATACGGGTGATTTTAAATAACTGTAAGAAAGGGATAATGCTAAAATTATTAAAGTGCCATATACTATTTTTTTGCGTTGATCTATTATAAACACCAACCACTCCTTAAAACCTTGAAACACGTTTTTTAAAGAAATTTTTTCTGCTTCTGGCATATTGTTTTCTGATTGCATTTTAAATTATTTATTTTAGCGATACCTTATCTGATTTGACTAATGGCTAAAACCAACGTGGCTAAGCCTGAAGCAATACCTGCAATACCTGTAATCCCTACCGAAGAATTTTTAGGTTTAAGGGGCACAATAATCTCAGAACCGGCTACTACTTTAGGATAAAAGTTAAAAAATAAAAACTTTTTTGTTGTACGTGTTTCTCCATTGGGATAAATTATATACGTTTTACTTTTTTTAGCGCGACCTTCAAAACCACCAGCATTGTTTATATAATATTTTAACGATTTGTTTTTTTGGTATCTCACCGTTGTTGGATGTAACAAACTACCTCTTAAACGCACGGTTTCTAATTTTTTAGGAATATGTAAAATATCACCAGACTGAATGAGTAAATCTGAAATGGAACCTGGATGTTTTATAATCTCGGTTAAATTGATACCAATAGATTCAGTCATATTGAACCCCTCTTCTTTTGATAATAAATAGTTGCTTTCTACTTCTTTATTAGAGTCGTTTAACTTAACACTTCCCAATCTTCCTATAGAATCATTCTTTTTAGAGAGAGCCAAATAAGTTGTGTTGTTAACGTATTTAAGCAACTTTTTATTCTTAGGATACGTAATAACTAACTTATCTAAATCTCTTTTTATTCTTTTTAATAAACCCGAATCAAATTCAGACAATGAATCTTTATCATTTGTTAAATTATCTTTAAGCGTTAATAAAGTTGTCACCCGCTTATTGACTTCTGTTTGTTTTTTATCGTATTCTGTTTTTCGCATCAAAGTTGCCCCTTTAACATAAGCGAACTCGTTTATACCACCTGCGCGTTTTAATAAATCTGATATTCTTTCGTTTTTTGATTTGATAGCATATTGCCCCGGATAATTAATCTGTCCGTCAACAGAAGCAAATTCCTTTTCATGAAAATTTGGATTAGTCCTTACAGTAATGTGATCAAAAGGATTTAATACGATATTATTTTTATTTTCTAAAAGATCAAACTCTTTAGATAAATCAACTACAATTACTTGTGCTAATTTAGAATGATCACCATTATTCCCTTTTAGTTTTCTGGCAATTTCAATTCTAGCCCCTGTCGCAGTTTTATTAAAACCTCTAGCCTTTAAAATTAAATCTTTTAATTTCATCCCTTTAGAATAAGGATAAGTTCCAGGTTGATTGATGGCTCCAGACACTTCTACATAATAATCTTCTTTAATTTCATTTTTTGATAAAATAGTAAGTACGTCTTCTTTTTGAAGCAAAATGTCTTGCTCTTTTCCTGACAAAACATCACTTAAATTAAAGCTTATAGAGCTGGTTGACAAATCTTCATTTGTTCTAATAATATACGCTATTGTTGTTAAGGCATCTTGTTTTAATCCTGCTGTCTTGGCGAGTAAACCTTTTATTCCTAAACCTTTTGTGATAGCATAAACACCCGGTCTGTACACAGCGCCATTTACAATCACACGGTTTTTATAGCGGTCTAATACTTTATCTACTTCATAAACATCCCCAGATTTTGGAGTGAATATTTCAAATTGATCTTTATTGATGTCTGCCACAATATATTCACCATCTACTACACGTGTTACTTTTATAGTTTTAGCATAGGCTTCTTCGGTAAAGCCACTTGCATAATTTAATAAGTCTTGTAAACTTTCATTTTTATGCAATTCAAAACGACCTTTTATTTTAACAGCGCCATTTAAAGTGATGCGGTTAGTATAGGGTTTTACCAAAATAAGATCATTGTTTTCTAAGGGTACATCCGCAGAAGCGTCACCCGCCGTTAAATATTTATAAATATCAACGTTACGTATGAGTTTATTGTTTCTATAAACTTTAATATCTCTTAAAGTCGCATTTTCTGTGATGCCGCCCGCAACATACAAGGCGTTATAAACGGTGTTAAAAGCACTTAAAGTATAAGAGCCTGGTACAGCCACTTCGCCAACAATATTTACTTTAATTGTCCGTGATTTCCCAACAGAAACGTTGACAAATGTATTTTTCCCACCCCTATTAATGCCTGAATATACTTTAGACAATCTATTTTTAATGCGTTTAGTCGCATTTTTAACAGTAAGACCAGATAGGTGAATTGGGCCAAAATTTTCTAAAATTATCGTTCCTTCTGGACTAATTTCTGGTTGATAATACGCTTCCGATTGGCCATAAATATCAATAAATAATTTATCTCCGGGGCCTAAAATATAACCTACAGGTGTCGGGATGTTTAAATTAGATTGAAATGTAAGTAAGCCATTTCCTTTAAAAACCTCAAAACCAAAAATATCACTTTTCTTTTTTACTAGATATTTTACCCCGTCTTTATAAGAGCTGTTTAACTGTGACCCTTGTAGCGTAGTATTGCCATCATTAGTATTTCGTAATCTTGATTTTTGATCTGGAACATTGCTGTTTTTTGAGGCTCTTAATGTATTTGCCGTATTAAAACGCTTATCAAGTGTCGCAATTTCTTTTGCAGAAAGCCCTTGTGCTTTGGCTGCTTTTAAAATATCATTATAGTTATACCCTTTTGAAGCAGCCTGTTGAAATAACAGTTGTAATTGAGTGTTAGTCATATCGGTATAATTTACCGATGACAAATCAAAACCTTTTTGAGCTTGGGTACTTAACAAGGAAAATAATGTGATTGTAAGAATAACAATCGGTTGTTTAAATTTCAATAACATAGCTGATTAATTAATAAGCGAATATATGAAATTTATACTACTGCTAAAAGGATTTATATTGGAAATAATCAGCAGGGCTAGGTCATGCTGAGCTACGTCATCCAGAGCTTGTCTCAGGGTCTTTTGAATTGAATCTCTATTTTGAGAGATTCCGTGTCGAGCCTGCCTGCGGCTAGCAGGCACGGAATGACGGCCATAGGATTAATTCAACTGTAGCGTCCTGATTTTGGTTGACTCTTTTATAATTCAGGAGTCAATCTGTTTCAAGGATATACACAATTTTGACCCACCCCTTTATCCCTTCCAAGGAGGGGAGAATTTTGTTTGATTTTTTACTCGAAGTATGATGTAAAATAAGTTAACCTCTGGTAAATTCATAAAACAGACCCTTTTGAGAGTATACTAGCGAATGAAAACGATTTAATTTTTGTGGATTATTGCTCAGTATTTTTAGTTAGTATATATTTGGTTCAAATAACAAATTAGGATTTTACATTGCAGACGGAGGTTCTACTAAAGTGGATTGAATTCTTATCAATAAAGGAGAAAGAAGAAGCAACTAGAGTGAGAGCTTTAGGTTCTGTCTTGATGGAGGGGGAAAATTATTTTTTAAGTTTCCGGCATCTACAGTGAGCTATTCTAATAAATATTAAACACATGAAAGGAATTATATTAGCAGGAGGAAGTGGTACTCGTTTATACCCAATTACAAAAGGGGTTTCTAAACAGTTGCTGCCTGTGTATGATAAGCCGATGATTTATTATCCGTTGTCGGTATTAATGTTGGCAGGAATACAAGAGATTTTAATAATTTCAACACCAGAAGATTTACCAAGTTTTGAAAAATTGTTAGGTGATGGAAAAGATATTGGAATTAAACTTAGTTACAAAGAGCAGCCAAGTCCAGATGGGTTAGCACAAGCTTTTATCATTGGAGACGAATTTATTGGTGATGACTCTGTGTGTCTAGTGTTAGGAGATAATATATTTTATGGAAGCGGATTAACAAAGACATTACAAAATGCTAAAAAAAATGTTGAAGAACACAATACAGCTACAATTTTTGGCTATTATGTAAATGATCCAGAAAGATATGGCATTGCAGCGTTTGATGCAGATGGAAATGTTACCGCTATAGAAGAGAAGCCAACGAATCCAGCCTCTAACTATGCAGTTGTTGGATTGTATTTTTACACAAATGAGGTCGTTCAAATGGCTAAAAATGTACTCCCCTCTCATAGAGGAGAGCTAGAGATCACCTCTGTAAATCAAGAATATTTAAAGAGAGAACGTTTAAAAGTGGAACTCTTAGGTAGGGGGTTTGCTTGGTTAGATACAGGAACACATGATTCATTAATGGAGGCCGGACAGTTTATTGAAACTATCGAGAAAAGGCAAGGTTTAAAAGTAGCTTGTTTAGAAGAGATTGCGTATTACATGAAGTATATTGACGCGGATCAGGTTCAAAAGTTAGCAGAGCCCTTAAAAAAAAGCGGCTATGGTCAATATTTATTAAAGATGATTAAAAAGTAACATGAATTTTATAAAAACAAAAATACCTGAAGTAGTACTCATTGAGCCCACTATTTTTGGTGATCATAGAGGTTATTTCTTAGAAACGTATAATCAAGTTGCCTTTGAAAAGAATATTGGTGACATTACTTTTGTTCAAGACAATGAGTCTAAATCTTCAAAAGGAGTATTGAGAGGGCTTCATTTTCAAAAACCACCCTTTGCTCAAGCAAAACTATTAAGGTGTGTAGAAGGGACTATATTAGATGTTGCGGTTGATATTCGAAAGAATTCCAAAACATATGGAATGCACGTTGCTGTTGAGTTATCAGGAGAGAATAAAAAACAATTGTTTGTGCCAAGAGGTTTTGCACATGGCTTTGTTGTGTTAAGTGAATTTGCTACAGTTGAGTATAAAGTAGATAATAGGTATGCGCCAAAAGAAGAAGGTGGAATTATGTGGAATGATCCTCAATTAAAAGTTGATTGGCAACTCAATGATAAGGAAGTGCAGTTGTCAGAAAAAGATAAAAACTTGTCTTTTTTCAGTGAATTTGAAACTCCTTTTTTATAAAGAACGTCATTTCGAGTGTTTTTGGGTTGCAGATTTGTGTTTTTAAAACAGGTGAGTTGAAGCCAAAAATGTATCGAGAAAGAGTACGGTTTGAGTTGTTCTCGATACAATTGTATAAAAAAGCACAGCTTATTTTATAAAACCACTCGAACTGACAGGGTAGTTAATTAATAAAAAGAGCAACATAAAAAAGAACGTCATTTCGAGTGTTTTTTTTTGATTTTTAACCCCGGCCCTAAAGGGAGAAATAAAAAAACAGTAATTTCATCAAATGAAAAATAATCCTTTTAAACCTGATGACATGTGGAAAGGAGCGAGTCCTAAGATTTTTTCTAATGCTAAAGATTTAAGAGAGCGCGCAACAAAAGCAGAAGAAATAATGTGGTTTGAGTTGAGGAATAATAAATTAGAAGGATACAAATTTAGAAGGCAACATCCACTGCATATTTACATTGCCGATTTTTATTGTCATAAATTAAAACTGGTAATAGAAATTGATGGTGGCTATCATCAAACATGTGAGCAAAAAGAACTTGATATCGAAAGAACAAATGTAATTGAATTTCAAGGATTAAAAGTAATCCGATTTACGAATGAGGAGGTTGTTTCGAATGTTTCAAGTGTAATCACTAAAATTAAAAAAAGGATAAAATCTGAGTATTGATTAAAAAATAATAGGAATACACACAATTAGTTGACTCCTTTTTCGCTCCCTTTAGGGTTTGGGGCAATCGAAAAAGAATATGGTTGTTCTCGATACTATTTTATAAAAACGCACAGCTTATTTTGTAAAACCACTCGAACTGACGGGGTAGTTAATTAATAAAAAAAAGACATAAAAAAGAACGTCATTTCGAGTGTTTTTTTTGATTTTTAACCCCGGCCCTAAAGGGAGAAATAAAAAAACAGTAATTTCATCAAATGAAAAGTAATCCGATTTACGAATGAGGAGGTTGTTTCGAATGTTTCAAGTGTAATCACTAAAATTAAAAAAAGGATAAAATCTGAGTATTGATTAAAAAATAATAGGAATACACACAATTAGTTGACTCCTTTTTCGCTCCCTTTAGGGTTTGGGGCAATCGAAAAAGAATATGGTTGTTCTCGATACTATTTTATAAAAACGCACAGCTTATTTTATAAAACCACTCGAACTGACGGGGTAGTTAATTAATAAAAAAAGAGTGCATTAAAACAAAAAACATACATATGAAAAATATTTTAGTAACCGGAGGAGCTGGCTTTATTGGTTCTCATGTCGTGAGATTGCTGGTTAACAAATACCCGAAGTATCGTATTGTAAATATGGATATGTTGACGTATGCAGGGAATCTTGCCAATTTAAAAGACATCCAAGAGAAAGAGAATTACACCTTTGTGAAGTGTGATATTTGTGATTTAGAAAAAGTAAAGCAAGTATTTGAAGATTATCAAATTGATAGTGTACTTCATTTGGCAGCAGAATCTCATGTAGATAGGTCTATTAAAGACCCTTTTTCATTTGCACAAACAAATGTAATGGGTACCTTAAGCTTATTGCAAGCAGCAAAGAATTATTGGGAGGGTGATTTTGAAAAAAATATATTTTATCATGTCTCTACAGATGAGGTATATGGTTCATTGGGAGAGGAAGGCTTGTTTACAGAAAAAACTTCTTACGATCCTCATTCTCCGTATTCAGCATCTAAAGCAGCATCAGATCATTTTGTAAGAGCCTTTTCGGATACCTATGGTTTACCGATTGTTATTTCAAATTGTTCTAATAACTACGGGTCTTATCAATTTCCAGAAAAATTGATTCCGCTATTTATAAATAATATCATACATAACAAGCCTTTACCTGTTTACGGTAAGGGAGAAAATGTGAGAGATTGGTTATTTGTAAATGACCATGCAAAGGCGATAGATGTTATTCTCCATGACGGAAAAGTTGGTGAAACGTATAATATTGGAGGCTTTAACGAGTGGAAAAATATTGATTTGATTAAGGTACTCATAAAGTCAGTTGATAAGCAGTTAGGTAGAACGGAAGGAGCTTCAGAAAAGCTAATTACCTATGTTACCGATAGAGCTGGGCATGATTTAAGATATGCAATAGACTCCACAAAATTAAAAGATGAATTGGGTTGGGAGCCTTCTTTGCAATTTGAAGAAGGGATAGCAGAAACAGTACAATGGTATTTGGAAAATAATAGTTGGTTAGAAGGTGTTACTTCTGGTAAGTATCAGAATTATTATCAAGAGATGTATAGGAAATAATTCCATTTTTAATTGTAGTATGTAGAAATATTGCTTCAAAAGATATTGCTTGATAGTTTTGGACGAGTATTGGGTAGTCGTTGAGAGGTGTCAAAATAGAGACAAAGACAATCCTTTTCTTAAGAAGATATTATACTAATTTCAACGAGCTCTTCTCTTACTTCTTCCACTAGATTCTCTATACTATTTGACAAGCTGTTTAGATACACATCTCCTAGAGCATGAATTTTTTTCTTTTTTAAAAAGAGCATTCCGATCGTTTATGTATGCAGTTTTAAGGGTTTTAGTTGGAATAGCTAAAATTTAATCGATTCGAAAACGATGTAGTTTATATTAATATTGTGTATGCAATTTTGATATAATATATTTGATAAAATTTAAACATAGATTATGATTTTAATTGCAGATGGAGGTTCTACGAAAGCAGATTGGATTGCTTTAGATACGAATAAAGAAGAAGTTTTTAGAACTCGAACTTTAGGGTTGAACCCTGCTGTTGTTTCTGAGGACGAATTGAGAAATAGAATCATCAATATGTTTCAGTTAATGCAAGTGAAGGAAGCGGTTAAGGAGATCCATTTTTATGGAGCAGGTTGTGGAACACCAAAACCGATTGAAATATTAAAAAACATTTTAAAATCAATTTTCAAAAATGCAGAAGTTGTTGTTTCAGAAGATTTATTAGCTGCAGTATATGCTTCTTCTGGCGATAGGGAAGGAATTGTTTGTATTTTGGGAACAGGTTCTAATAGTTGTTATTTTGATGGTGAAACGTTAGATGTAACTACGCCTTCTTTAGGGTATACTGTTATGGATGAAGCTTCAGGGAATTATTTCGGAAAAATACTATTAAGAGATTTCTTTTATAAAAAAATGCCGAAAGCAATTGCAGAAAAATTTGCAGCTCAATTTGATTTAGATGTTGATTTAATCAAATATAATCTATATAGACAGCCAAATCCAAACATGTATTTAGCAAGCTTTGCGAAGTTTATGTTTGAGTTTAAAGGCGAGAAGTATATTAAGAGAGTTATTAAAAAAGGATTTCAATCGTTCTTTCAATATCGAATTTTGCCGTTTCAAAAAGATGCAAGTACCCCAATTTACTTTATTGGTTCTATTGCTTTTTATTTTAGAGATCTTTTGGATAAGGTAGCCTCAAAACACGATTTGAAAATTACAGCTGTTATTCAAAGACCCATTGACAACTTGGTGCAATATCACAAAGAGAAAATTAATTTATAAAGATTCGGTGATTCTTTCTAATGCCATGCCGCGAGATCCTTTTATCAATAGTTGATGCTTGGTGATCTTAGTTGCGATAACATACTTCTTCAAATCATCAAATACTTCAAATTTTAAATACTTCGAGGTTGTTTTGTTGAATAGCTTTCCGACCAATAGTACATTTTTGAATTTTAACTCCGTACAATAATCAGCAATGAACTGATGTTCTTTTTCGCTTTCTAAACCGAGTTCAAACATGTCACCAAGGATCACAACCTTATTTTTTGTATGAAGGAGGCTAAAGCTATCTAATGCCGCTTTCACGCTTGTTGGATTCGCATTGTAAGCGTCCAGAATAAGCGTATTGCTATTTTTAGTAGTGATTATTTGAGATCTATTATTTGTTGGGCTATAGCGCTCTAAAGAGTTTTTAATATTTTTAGGAGCGATCTTAAAAAACGTTCCAATGGTAATTGCTGCAGAGATATTGCTGTAGTTATACGCTCCAATTAAATTGGTAGTCACAACTTTATTATCAAAGGCTACTTTTATATATGGGTTTGCTTCTAGAAGCGCAATCGAAGAATCAAAAAGGATCGTTTTTATTTCGGTCGTTTTACGGACTTGAATTTCATCGTCAGGATTCACAAAAACAATTTTTTTGCACTCTTTAAGATAAGTGTATAATTCAGATTTCGCAGCAACAACACCTTCAAGACTTCCAAAACCTTCTAAATGTGCTTTTCCGAAATTTGTAATATATCCAAAGTCGGGGGTAGCGATCGTACATAAAAAGGCAATCTCTTTAGGATGATTTGCGCCCATTTCAACAATACCTATTTCAGTAGTAGGTGTCATTGATAATAATGTTAAAGGAACACCGATATGGTTGTTTAAATTACCTGCCGTAGCTGTTGTATTGTATTGGGTAGAAAGAACGGTATTGATTAACTCTTTTGTTGTCGTTTTTCCATTGCTACCGGTTAACCCAATAATAGGAATGTTTAATATCTTTCTATGATGCGAGGCTAATTTTTGTAAGGTACTAAGAACATCGTCAACAAGAATAATTCTGGAAGAGGTTACACGCTCCTTTTCATCAACGATGCTAAAACGTGCACCTTTTTTAAGGGCTTCTTCAGCAAACGTATTTCCATTAAAACTCTCTCCTTTTAACGCAAAGTAAAGGGTGTTATTTCTAATTTTCCGTGTATCTGTGTCAACTAGATAATGCTGACAATACAATGTGTATAATTGATCTAGATTCATTCCTTAAATATAAAAAACCTCATTGTAAAATTGATACAATGAGGTTGATTTTTTATTTCAGCTAGTAGTATTATCTTCTAGCGTTTCTCGCTGTACGTTTTTTAGTCGTCATTGCTCCAAGCTTATCAGTAACACATCTAAAACCTATAAAATTTGTAGACATGTATTCTGGTAAATATCTTCTTTGAGCAGGATCTAGCCAATATGCTCTATCGCTCCAAGAACCACCTTTAAAGACTCTTGCGTGATCACTAATTAATGTAGAACGGAATTTTGGGTCATATCTTTTTGCAATATTTCCAATACTATCTCTTTCGTCTCTAGGAGTTTTTGGAGCGTTATACATTGCAGGGTCTTCAGCAAACTGAAAAAGATCAGCATCATAATTACGAGAAGAATTTATGTCTCCGTCATTTAGATTAGAGTTATCTGCTCTTGTGTAATTTTGCCTCATGTAGGTTTCATCCTTCGTTACCTTAGCATATTTTGCACTTCCAGGTAAGTATTTTGGAATTATTCTTCCGTTTTCAAGAGTGTCATACTCAATAGAGTTTTCATCTATAACAACAACTTTTCCTTCTTCATTAATCACCTTTTTAGTAAAGATGTTTCCTCTGTAATAATTAAAGTCATTCGCCTCAGTATCAATATGAGGTCTGTAAACATCAGCAACCCATTCGGCAACATTTCCAGACATATCATACAAACCAAAAGCATTTGGAGGATACGACTTTATCTGAATAGGAATATCAGATCCATCACTGCTCCATCCAGGAATTCCACTATAATTTCCTTTAGATTGTTTAAAGTTCGCTAATTGATCTCCTTTATATCTTTTCGATTTATCTCTTGTGTATTTACCTGCCCAAGCATATTTTTTTCTTCCTCTAAGGTTATTGTACTCTCTAGTTTCAATAATAGATTTTGCAGCATATTCCCATTCAGCCTCAGTAGGTAAGCGGTATTTTTGCGCCAAGAGTCCATCAGAAGAGGTTACTTGTCTTCCTGTAAAGCTTCCTTTTGCAGGTCTTGAGCTTCCTTTTTTCCTTTTTGTATTCGTTGGTAGCCCTCTTTTGTAAATAGTAGAATCTCCTTCGAATAATGCATAAGGATTGTCTAAATACACATCAGTATCAAAGTTGTTTTGCCCTTTAAAGTCAATAGAGTCCATTTTCCAGATGTTTTTAATAACACCTTTGTCCATTAATATTTTAAGATTGACAGCATTTGTTCTCCATTTACAGTATTGAGTTGCTTGTAGCCAACTAACACCAACTACAGGGTAATCTGAATATGCTGGATGACGTAAATAGCTTTCTGATAATAAATTTGTGTTTCCTAATCCTTTTCTCCAAACAAGAGTGTCTGGTAAAACAGAAGTATAGATGTGTTTAAATTTTGGGTCAGATGGAGGGAAAATACTTTTTGTGTATTGCATAAATAATGAATACTCAGAATTCGTTACCTCTGCTTCATCCATATAGAATGAACGGATATGCATCTTTTTAGGAGTTGTGTTCCAATCGAACATTACATCATCTTGAACTTGTCCCATTGTAAATGATCCTCCTTCAATAGCGACCATTCCTCCAGGTGTTTTAGAACCTTTAAAAGAGTTTCCTTTTAAGTAGTTTCCGTAATCGGGGTTGTTAAACTTCCAGCCTGTTAAAGACGAAGTTGATCCTGTAGAAGTCTTACATTGAGTAAAAGTTAAACTAACTAGTACTAGAAAAGTAAATTTCAATACGTTTTTCATGTATCTTATTTAAATTTGTTAACGGTTTAATTAAGCCATGCAATTTACAATAATTCTCTTTTCTACCAAGTTAATTTGCTTTTTTATGACCTTTGTATATATTCAAATTATAAACGATTGTTTTTTACCTTTATTATAGGTAATCTTGCAATGCCCTAAAATAATGGACTAATTAGTACGTTATTTGATGTAAGAAATGAAAAACAAACAGCTACTTTCTATTTTAATCTTTTGCATTTTTGCAGGTGCGTATTCGCAAACCTCAAATTCTGTACTCGCTACAGGCAACTGGTATAAGTTTTCTGTAGATAGAACAGGGGTGTTTAAAATTGATATTTCTTTGCTTCAGAAAATGGGAATTAATACCGCTAATTTGAATCCAAGAAACATTAAAATCTATGGAAATGGTGGTGCAATGTTGCCTCAAAGAAATAGTGATGTTAGATACGATGATGTCGTTGAAAATGCAATTTTCGTTTCTGGCGAAAGTGATGGTGTCTTTAATGGAGATGATTATATTTTATTATATGCAAAAGGAGCGCACGATTGGGTGTTGAACCCCAGTTTAGAAACCGCAGTACATAGGCAGAATATCTATTCAGATAAAGCATATTATTTTTTAACAGTAAGTGGTAGTCCAGGGAAAAGAATAGATACAGCTTCAGAGATTACAATAGCTGCCGCTAAAACAATCACAAAATTTGATGATTTTGTTTTTTATGAAAAAGAAGAGAAGAATTTATTTGCAATCGGAACGCAATGGTTCGGAGAAGATTTTAGTGTAAATGATTCACAGAGTTTTAATTTTGATTTTAAAAATGTAGACACAAGTTCTCCTATTCGGGTTAAGGTTAGAGGAAGTGCTATTTCTGCGTTAGCCTCTACAATGGATGTTGTTGTAAATGCTCAAAATGCGTTTTCAATAGCGTACCAAAAAGTAACGAGTGGTTCGTTAACGTTAGGATATACAAACCAGAACACCTCTAATGTAACTGTTGCTTCTCCAAATATTGATATCACTATTACCTACAACAACAATGGGAACCCTGGCGCCAAAGCATATTTAGATTATATAGAGGTAACAGGGAAAAAGCTGTTAATTGCTGATGAGAATCAATTTTCTTTTAGGAGTTTTGAAGCGTATAAAACGGCAGGAGTGGTTGCGTATCAAATAAAAAATACGACGAATAGTAATGAGGTTTGGGATGTGACAGATTTTGTAAATCCTAAGAAAGTAACTACTGCTTCTAGTGATTCAGACATTGTTTTTAAAGCAAATGGAGGAGTTTTAAAGGAGTATGTTGTACTGAATTCGGGAGATTATTACTTTCCAGAAGTCACAGGTAATTCGTTAATCAGCAATCAAAATTTGCATGCATTAAAGGATGTAAATTATATTGTAATTACAAATAACGAATTGTCAGGGCAGGCACAAAGATTGGCAACTTACCATCAAAATAATTCGGGATTAACGACAAAAGTAGTCTTGCTTTCTCAGATATATAACGAGTTTGGTTCAGGTTCTTCAGATATTACTGCGGTTAGAGATTTTATAAAACAGGTGTATTCTTCAAATTCAAATACGTTAGGGAAACTAAAATATGTTTGTTTTTTTGGTGATGGCTCGTATGATTTTAAAGATAGAGTTACTGGTAATACGAATATAGTTCCTGTATTTCAATCTTTAGAGAGTTTTAATTTGGCAACTTCGTACGTGACAGATGATTATTTTGTAATGTTAGATCCTGCCGAGGGACTCATGTTGTCTTCTGATACAATTGATGTTGCTACAGGAAGAATTCCGGTTTCAACGGTTCAGCAAGCAAGTGAGGTTGTCGATAAAATTTTAAGTTATTACAGTAGAAGTGCTTTTGGAGACTGGAGAAACACCATCACATTGTTAGCAGATGATATTGATCAGGCTGGAGAGGGAGCATTGCAAGCAGGGATGGAAAGGATTGCGGATTCTATTAAAAAGAAGAAACCAATATTTAATATTAATAAAATTTACGCAGACGCGTTTAAGCAAGAAACATCTTCTGGAGGAGAAAGGTATCCGCAGGTAAACTTAGCACTAACCAATGCCATTGAAAAAGGAACGTTGGTTATGG
>Ga0308013_10000514_pt1 | contig 20200 bp, 16 predicted proteins | sample Neamet181_FD_203131 | JGI IMG/M metagenome (GOLD analysis project Ga0308013, IMG submission 203131) | Marine microbial communities from water near the shore, Antarctic Ocean - #181 | ecosystem: Environmental > Aquatic > Marine > Unclassified | place: Southern Ocean | collected 2014-07-25
GATAGTTTAATACCGGGTAGGCCTTTGTCTCTTCGAAATTAGAAGGCTTGTAAAGCAAGCCATAGAGATCAGTGATCTGATCTCTGGCCTTCACAATGAATGGTTCCGGCGCCACCCAGCCGCTAGTAATAAGCGGACCAATATCCGTTTCTTCGAGAACCAACTGCGTATCACCTGCCGTGTTACGCACAACAGAGACCGGAGCAGTATTCGGTGTCGAATAGACGTCACTAAAGTATTCAGCAGACTCGGACCAGCTAATCTGATGGTTTGCTATCTCGGGGGTTAGGTTTGTCAATTCAGTACCATCGAAATTAACTCGGTATAAATACTGAAAATAGGGATCACCCGGTTCTCGGTTCGAGCCAAGGAAATAAATCTGCTGATTTTCCAGATCGACCTGCTGGATCTGCAGCACCGCCCAACTACCCTCGGTGATCTGCAGCTTCAATTCGCCTGACTGTAAGTCGTGCAAATAGAGATGGCCCCAATTATCTTTTTCAGAAAACCAGACAAAATCATTTCTCTCGGGAAAGACACGCCAGTTAGCAGCGTTGTACCCAGATTCGTAATAGGTCTCTACCTCCTCGCGGTAGATAGGCCTCACCTCTCCAGTTTCAGGGTCAGCAACTTGCAACTGCGCAGTTTTGTGATCCCGCGATGAAGAAACGAACGACAATGTCTCACTGTCTTCACTCCACTCTACATCTAGAAATACACCGCCACGACCAGCTACGTGATCACTTGTAGTCGACCTATGGGGATCGGGTGACATATCTAAGGCAACAATACGTGGTTCATCTTCCAGATGAATAACAATGCGCTCGATCATGAATATGTAGTCATCACCCGGCAGCGGATACTTCCAAGCATCTAGTTCGCCATGACCGACCTGGGTAGACCACAGATACATCTCACCTACATTTCTGCCATCGTGACGGAAAGTAGCTATCTTAGATGAGTCCGGGGACCACAATAGAACCGGACCATCGTCACGCAACCACCCTGCATTATTGGTTGCATAACCATAGTCCTGCTCACCATCGAAAGTAAGTTGGGTTACCTCATTACTCGCAGTGTCACGAGACCAAAGGTTATGCTCATCGATAAAAGCCGCCATGCCACCGTCAGGAGAGAGAAACTCACTAGGGGAAATCTCAGCGAGCTGATTAAGCGTGTAACTGCTCAAATCTAATACGTAGCTCTCACCAGAATAATCAAATTCGAGCTGCCCCGTTGTCCCTGCAAGATGTATCCGCGACAGGTTCAAGTCGCTAGGGTCAACTTCATCGTCAACATAGACTGCCAGCTCCAATGCTAGGCGAGCTGGATCGAAAAGAGGCGACTTCTGCGTCGTCTTTACATCCACAAGAATATAGTCAGAGCCATTCTCAGTTGAGCGACGATAGATCAATCGGTCATCGTTCTGCCAGTATTGAGCAAGGATGTTGCCCCGGACTAGGTCCGAAGTATTGACTGCAAGAAAGCTTTGCGCACGCTCATAGTCGGCGACGGTTATGCCCTCCAAATCAGACGCGACTGGCGGCACTGTCTCGTTTCTAGGCGCAGGCGAGCAGGCCTGAATGATAACGAGTGAAAATACTAGGATCGAGCTGCTTTTAATCATGTAATTCATCAATGCAGCCCTCTCGTGTGCAACTGGGAAAGTAGACGCTAAAGAAGAGCGTCCAAGATTAAGTCAACCGATTCGACTATGCGTTGGTCTCGAGGCCGTAAGTCTGGCGCAAATTCGACGCCGGTCAAGTGCTGCAAGCCGTCAATATAGCGCACTGCGATCTCGGCAGCCTGTTCGTCAGAGAATTGCTGATCCTTCTCCTTCACCATGCCACGCGCAAATTCTTTAGAGAATGAGACAGGCTTGCCATCTCTATGCATGACATCACCATTGTCATCCAAGCGCCAGAACCGTGACGAGTCCATGGTATACAGCTCATCCGCCGCAACGATAGCCCCCTTGCTATTGATTCCATGCTCAGTCTTGGTATCCACCAGCACCATGCCTCGCTCGGCAAGATACTGAGTGATCATTCCAAAGGCCATCAGGGATGAGTTGCGAATTTGATTGTATTGCCCACGAGTGCACACGCCACTATCGATCAACGACTGTGCGTCGATAGTCTTATCTACTTTGTCTTTCGTGCTCGGAGTATCCATGACATAAGGCAGAATGCCGTTAGGCGCCAAATCCGCGACGCTCAGCGCATGACCGGCATATTGCAGCACGGTCTCACCAGCCCCAACGGCCTGCATCCAATGCTGATACAACGACGTAGAAGTCGAGCTCTCGGCGTTAAAGAGCCGAAGTACATTCTCAAGACTCAACAACTCAAGGTTCTCGGCAGGAATGACAGTCGAACTTGGCAGCAGCCCCGCCACGAAGAATTGAGATGAGCCCAGCACATCCTCTACTAGACGCAGCATATGATCATGATTGAAGGCTAGCACCTGATCTTTGAATGGAATGGCACCGCGATTCACATCATGTGTCGAGATTCGATTGTTACGGAACATCAGTCTAACTGGAACTCCCGAAGCGCTCTTAAGTCCATCCCCAAACACAGAGTCAGAGACCTTACCCTCTAATACAGTCGTCCCGACCAATCTTGGAATCTCCCCGTCATCAATAAGCTGCTGAATGGGCCGACCTTCGTTTACAGTATTGCCGTGCTCGGCAACTAATTCTCGAATTTGCTTCTCGTCTAACATGGAATATTTCTCTACACCCTGATGCTATTGATTAAGAAATGAAGAATAAGTGAATCGGTTAGGGACTACAAGATTGCAAGGGGCATGGCCACATACAGCTTTGATGCCACCACGATAGGGGCAGCAGTAAAGAGCGCAACTGTTGATCCAGCAAGGAAAGAAATGACTTAAGGATATTTTACTAACTTAGAAAAAAGTGGTGCCGCCACCAAGAGTCGAACTCGGGACCTGCTGATTACAAGTCAGCTGCTCTACCACGGCTGAGCTATAGCGGCATATTTTTTTACTACACTTTCAGGACGCGCATATTACATAAAAAATGCCACAGCTTCAATAGTTCAGTTATTTGATGTTTGAGGCTTCTGTGGAACAGGCTCCGCCGCCCACACATAACTGCCTCGCCGCAGGAGAAAAGGTCGCTCCACAAAGAAATAAGTAGTCGCCGCAAGCAGCAGGACAAGGGGGAGTATGAATATAATGGTATTGAGTACCGCTGTCGAGATTGGCTCCTCTAATAGCCATAGACTTTCCCAGTCCTTACTCAGGAAGAAATCCAGCACTAAATAATGCCCCATATAGATTGAGTAGCTGATCGTGCCGAGGGCCACTAGAACTTTACCCAGAAGACGATGAAAATGCCGTGCGATCGATAGATAGCCAATTAGAAAGGTCGCCCAAGCAATTGCCTCCAACGTTGGCCAGAATATCCACAAATGGTTATTAACCCCTCCTCCACCCAGTTGATTAAACCCAAACAGCAGCATCAGCACCAAACCGGCACCCGCTATAGCGATATAATCTAAACGCTTGCCCGCCACAAAATAATCCCGATAGTAAATACCTGCGAGCATGCCCAATAGAAATTGATCGAGACGACCCACGATAGTCCAATAGCTCAGCTCTCGCATATCGGCCCCCGCATAATAAGCACCGGTGCGCACGACAAGTAACGCGAGTATTAGCCAAGGTAATACTTTCCAACCCCACTTCTGCACAGAGACCAGCAGCAAAGGAAACAATAAATAAAAGTGCCACTCCACTGCGATGGACCAAAACACGAACGTAAAGGCACCACCGTTAATTGCCGTATCGCTATTCGCCATGAAGAACACAGATTGCAGCAAGGCGACAGTACTAAAGTTTTCAACGTTGAAAGCTATGCCAAGAATTAAAAAGAACAGAAACAAGGGATAGGTTCGCAGAAGTCGATTGCGATAGAAGCCTAGAAAGTTCAACTTTTTCTGTAGCGAGCCTACAGTAAATACAAATCCGCTAAGCAGGAAGAAAAGAGAAACCGCGGTGTGCCCCTCGATCACCAAAGCGGAGAAAGGATTCCCTGCCCTAGCCCAATTGGCCGGATCGTAGGGTGTGCTGTAGATCAGCTTATGAGAAATAAAGTGCGAGCTGTGGAAGAACAGCACCAGCAACGCGGCAAAGCCTCGCAGGTGGTCAAGTGCGGGAATGTATCCGATATTAGTACTCTTCATATAGCTAGCAATCGGCTCGTATAGTAGGAAATGAAGCATACTAACTTAACACGATATTTGTTAAAGTACGGGTGTAAAAATAGTTAGAAACTACTAGAAATTAAGCATAAATCGCTTCTTGAGGCCCTCAATAGAGGTTCTTAATACTACTCTAGAGATAAGCTAGAACCCAAGTATGTTGACACCAGTTACACAAGAATGGCTTCAAATGCTCTCGCTCTATGGCTGGATCTGGATCATTCCAATCGTCGAACGGCTGTTTCCACTGAATAAGCAACCCTTGATCCGGCGTGGCATCATTAATGACCTGATACACACCTATCATCGTTTGCATCTGCATAGCATAGTAAATGCAGCCTTCGTCGCATGGCTAGTCACTTATGCTCAGCAACATGCCGGCCAGGGTGCCTATTTGCAAGGCTCATTGACAAATATGCATTGGACATGGAGTTTTTTCGCCCTACTCCTTATGGGGCATATCACTTTTTATGTGGCCCATTATTATTCGCATAAGATTCCTCTGCTCTGGCAGTTTCATCGTGTTCATCATAGCTCATTAACTCTCGATTCATTCTCGACAAGTCGTTTTCATGTTGTAGACAAGGCACTTTTTGCTGCCCCATATCTGATGCTAGTAACTTATTTTCAGCCGGATCCTGCTCTGATTTTTCTATACATCTCATTCAGAGACTTTTGGGGCCGTTATGGCCACGGCAATATTAAAGATGCGCATTGGTTGGGCTATATCGTAAGTAATCCTAAATTCCATCGCTGGCATCACTCCAATCACCCAGAGGCAATTGATAAGAATTTCTCTGGTGAACTTAATTTTATGGATTATATGTTTGGCACCGCGTACTACCCAAAAGAAAGGATTCCCGACAATTTCGGCGATACCGACTACAGCAATAACATAATCGTGCAGCACTACCGACCCTTCGCGGATATTTACAACATAGCGAAGAAGGATGGCATCATGGCTCTGCTTAAAAAACCGAAGAAGACACTCACTCAGAATTATCAAGCAGCTCAAGAGTAAGCCTTACATGGATGGTTCAAGAAATAATCCGGCCAGGCTGGCTTTACAAAAACACAGCGAAGATTTTAAACATAAAGAATTTCGTCTAAGCACATTATTTAGCAGCGATGCCAACCGCTTTCAGGAGTACTCGCTAAGTCATGAGGGGCTCCTTCTCGATTATTCCAAGAATTTTTTAGACGCAGAAACGATTTCTCTACTAATCGACCTGGCAGAGCAGAGTCAGCTGCCCGCAGCGATCGATGCGATGTTTCGCGGCAAAAAAATTAACATAACCGAGCAGCGAGCTGCACTGCACGTTGCACTGCGAGACCCCAAGGCAAAGAACAACACCCCTGAAGTCAACGAAACCCTCGAGAGGATGGAAACACTAGTAGCCGAACTGCATAGCGGGAAGTGGATGGGTTACAGCGGCAAGATGATTACTGATGTCGTCAACCTTGGTATTGGCGGCTCAGATCTCGGGCCCGCCATGGTTTGTGATGCACTGAGCGCCTTCGCCACTAAAAAGCTAAGTGTACATTTCGTGTCAAATGTCGACCCCTCGCACCTCCAGGACACTCTCAAAGGCCTCCAAGCCGAAACTACCCTCTTCATCATCGCTTCCAAGTCTTTCTCTACACTCGAAACACTGAAGAACGCCGAGGCAGCTCGTGATTGGCTGCAGCAACAGACCGATGTAACTGCTACGGATAAACACTTCGTCGCCATAACTACTAACCTGAGTGCGGCTGCGCAATTTGGTATTGAAGAACAGAATGTATTTCCACTCTGGGATTGGGTTGGCGGCCGCTTCTCTTTATGGTCAGCAATTGGTTTGCCCATTGCGCTTGCATTAGGTATGGAAGGCTTTCGGCAGTTGCTGGCCGGGGCGCATTCAATGGATGAGCATTTTCGAACGGCCGATCCTGAGAAAAATTTACCTGTCATCTTAGCCCTGCTTACCTTCTGGTATCGAGAGTACTTCGATGCACATAGCACGGCTGTGGTTCCTTATAGTCAACGCCTGAATCTACTGCCTTCTTTCCTACAGCAGCTATGTATGGAGAGTCTTGGCAAGAGCGTAGACAAGCAAGGCGCGAAGATCGAGCACAATACGGGAGACATCATTTGGGGTACAGCCGGCACCAACGGACAGCACTCCTACTTCCAACTTCTGCATCAGGGTACTGAATTTATTCCTGTCGATTTCATAGCCTCTGCGAACAGCGATACAGAGGACAATACTCAAGCGCATCAACATCTTTTGGCTAACTGTTTTAGCCAGAGCCTCGCGCTGATGAAAGGGAAGCCAGACTCAGGCTCGACTCACAAGGTCGTGGCTGGCAACAAGCCCAGCAACACACTGCTAATAGAGGAAATGAACCCCCACAATCTCGGCATGCTGCTGGCGCTCTATGAGCACAAGGTCTACGCTCTCAGCGTGCTCTGGAACATCAACGCCTTCGATCAATGGGGAGTTGAGCTAGGGAAAAAGCTATCCACAAAAATCTTTGCGGCTATGTCTACAGAAAAAAACTATGATGCCCTTGATGATTCAACCCAAGGCTTAATTCAAAAAGCTCAACAATGGCAAAAGAGTTGAGGCTGACTACTTACTCGGATCTGAATAACTCTACCGACGAGTAGTGCTTTGTAGTTGGGAATGGAACGCAGAATTGACTCAGCAGGTCCGCCACTGTCGATATTTTTCGGACCCTATAGATTCCTCAGAAAAATCCTCGAAGATTTCTCTTTTCACTAATAGGAGATCGCGGTCTTTTTAGTTGGGAGGGCAATGTGGACTTTCCTGACCCAAAACCTCCGAGCAGTAGAATTCTTCTCAAACAATGCTTTCGTGCAGTTAAGGCTATTTCATGAGTGCGAGTAGCTCGACTGTTTTCTCTTTCATAAGCCCTTCATCTGCACGTGATTCTACGTTCAACCGGACAAGAGGCTCTGTATTGGAAATCCTAATATTGAAGCGCCAGCTCTCAAACTCCATACTCAGCCCATCAGTTTGATCAACACCAATACTGCTCTCAGAATAAAGTGATTCTATTTTTTTTAATAACGAGAGTGGCTCTTCGATTCGTCTGTTTATTTCTCCGCTCGCCGGAAATGCTTGCATCCTTTTGTCTACAAGCTCGGACAATTTCTTGCCCGTTTTAGACATCAAGCCAGCCACCAACAGCCATGGCACCATGCCACTATCGCAATAGAAGAAATTTCTGAAATAATGATGCGCACTCATTTCTCCGCCATAGACAGCATCTTCTACACGCATCCTTTCCTTAATGAATGCATGACCGGTCTTGCATAGAACAGCCTCACCAGAAAATTCTTCTGCAATCTCAATCGTATTCCAAGTCAATCGAGGATCGTGGACTATCCTTCCCCCGGGCTCCTGCTCCAGAAAACTCTGAGCTAGAAGGCCTACAATGTAGTAGCCTTCGATAAAACGTCCATTCTCGTCGAAGAAGAAACATCGATCGAAATCACCGTCCCAGGCAATTCCCATATCTGCGCCTTCGGCGCGAATAGCCTCGATGGTTGAGCCACGATTCTCCTCTAAAAGAGGGTTGGGAACACCATTTGGAAAAGTACCATCCGGCTCATGATGAACCTTGGAGAAATGTAGTGGCAGAAATTTTTCAATCATATCTATTGTTGCCCCAGCACCACCGTTGCCGGCATTGCACACTACCTTTAACGATCGTAGTCTTGGAACATCAACGTAGCCTAATAAATGTTCAATATATGCGGATTGGGTATCCTCAAAACTGACCGACCCTAGCCCATCAGATGAAGAGAAATTATTCTCCTCAGCAAGCATCTTGATTTCGTTCAGCCCAGTATCACCGCTGATCGGCCTGGATGATTCCCGAACGAACTTCATGCCGTTATAGTCTGCAGGATTGTGACTAGCTGTCACAACAATTCCCCCATCCACATTTAGATGGCTCGTCGCAAAGTAAATCTCTTCTGTACCGCACTGACCGATATTAATCACATTGACACCGGCCTCCATCAGCCCTTGGGATAGGGATACACACAATTCTTGGCTACTTAGACGAATATCATAACCAACTACAACCTGCTTAGGTTTGAGATACTCGGCATAGGCCCGCCCAATTCTATAGGCTATGCCGTTATTCAATTGTTCAGGAACACGGCCCCTGACGTCATAGGCCTTGAAGCAAGTGAGTTCTTCGGTCATCAATCTAGCACCTTAAGTTGTCAGTCTTCCTGAAAAATCCGAATCAAAATAGAGCTTGAACTACACAGATCCGTTCTCAGGCTCTGTCATATTGATCTTCGAAGCGGACGATATCGTCCTCACCAAGATACTCACCAATTTGAACCTCGATAATCTCTATAGGATTATTGCTGGGATTAGTCAATCTATGCTTACTTCCGACTGGAATATACGTTGATTCATTGGGTCGCAGCTCGAACTCTTTATTGTCGCAGGTTACCAAAGCCACTCCCTTGAGCACTATCCAGTGTTCTGCCCTCTTATGGTGAAGCTGCAGCGAGAGCGATGCGCCAGCATTGACCACTATATGCTTTACTTGGCAGCCCGGCCGACTGCTAAGAGACTCATAAGAGCCCCACGGACGGTAGACCAATCGGTGCAATGCACTCTCTTCCCGCTGTTGGTCTTGCAGCTGTTGCACCAATATTTTAACGGACTGCGCTTGAGAGCGGTCAGTCACTAGCACTGCATCCGCGGTCTCAACCACTACGACATCTCGTATCCCCGCAACAGCAACAAGTCGAGACTGAGATTGAATATAACTATTTTTAACATCGAAGGTGACTACATCGCCAGATAATGCGTTGCCCTGCTCATCCTTGTCCCGCACTTCCCACAACGCATCCCAGGCACCAAGGTCATTCCAACCCGCCTCAAGTGGCACAACCACAGCTGAGGCAGTCTTCTCCATCACAGCATAATCGATAGAATCACTGCGACAGCTCGCGAAGATTGACTCTGGGATTAGATGAAAGTCCTCTCCCCGCTCCAGACTTGTGTGGGCTTGATGACAGCTATCGAAAATATCTGAAGCATGCCGCTTAAGCTCCGCTAAGTAAGCTGAGGCAGAAAACAAAAACATGCCACTATTCCAAAAATAGTTACCGCTATCCAGATAGGCCTGTGCGGTTTCCTGATCCGGCTTTTCTACAAACTGCTCTACACAATATCCATTTTCGCCGCCTAGCTGTGCACCCTTCTGTATATAGCCGTAGCCAGTTTCTGGGACACTTGGCACTAGTCCAAATGTAACCAACTTTCCTTGCTTGGCGGACAGCAATGCCTGAGCTATCGCTTGCAGAAATGCTGTTTCATCCTGAATCAAGTGATCGGCTGGCAATACTAGGAGAAGTGGGTCCACGTTATCTTGCAGCGCACACAATGCAGCAAGAGCTGCCGCAGGCGCCGTATTTCTGCCGACCGGCTCTAGTAATATATTGCAATGCTCTTTGCCTAGTTGTCGCAGTTGCTCTGCCACCAGAAAGCGATGGTCGGTGTTACAAACGACTATCGGATCTTCGAGGTCAGACACGCCCTCTAGACGAGACAATGTGCTCTGAAATAGCGAGCCCTGCATGTCAGGGAATTCAATAAATTGCTTTGGTAGCAATGATCGGGAGACTGGCCAGAGGCGGGAACCCACACCACCAGCGAGAATAACGGGAATTAACATAGAGCCTGCTGCCTTGGACTGCCAAAACGGAATGACGAAAAGGAACGACATAGTAGCAAAATATTGCCTATTTTAATAAATTGAACTGATTCACCAGCCTGTAGAACCATCATAGTCAATTTATGATCGATTATTTGGTCCCGGCGCGATAACATCGCAGCCTTTAAGAACCCACCCCTTGGAGGGGTATAACCAGCTTATGACACAAGTCGAACACAACTTTGTTCCTAAGAATTCTTATACATTGGAAGAACTGGTAGATTGCGGCCAAGGTCGCCTATTCGGTCCGGGCAACGCAGCGTTACCCGTGGACAACATGCTCATGCTCGACCGGATTGTAGAGATCAATGCAGATGGTGGCGAGCACGGTCGCGGTCAGATTATCGCGGAGCTCGACATAACGCCTGAGCTTTGGTTTTTCGACTGTCACTTTCCCGGCGACCCAGTCATGCCGGGATGCCTAGGATTAGATGCCTTGTGGCAACTATTGGGATTCTACCTCGGCTGGAGTGGTCACCCTGGCAGGGGCCGGGCACTTGGAGCTGGCGAGGTGAAATTTACTGGCGAAATACTGCCGACTTCAAAGAAGGTAGTTTACGAGTTATCGATAAGTCGACTTATTAATAGAAGCCTAGTTATGGGCATCGCCGACGGAACAGTATCTGTAGATGGCAAGACAATCTATACCACCAAAACATTGAAAGTTGGTTTGTTCAAATCAGGAAGCTCATTCTAATGCAGGATGCATGCGTGATTGTTTAATGATTGGGGAAATTGTATGAAGCGCGTTGTTGTTACTGGTATCGGAATTGTGTCCTGTTTGGGCAATGACAAAGAGTCGGTGCTGGATTCTCTCAAGGCGGGCCGCAGTGGTATCCGGCACAATCCCACCTATGAAGAAATTGGCATGCGCAGCCATGTCAGCGGATCCGTGCAGATCGACACAGCGGAACTGATAGACCGCAAGATACTCCGTTTTATGGGCGACGCCTCTGCTTATGCGTACCTAGCCATGGAGCAGGCGATATCTGACGCCAACCTCACGGAAGAAGAAGTATCCAATTTCCGCTCTGGATTGGTAGTGGGCTCCGGCGGCGGCTCCTCCGAAGAACAGCTTGAATCCACAGATATCATGCGCGAAAAAGGTTTGCGCAGAGTCGGGCCTTACCGTGTTACACGCACGATGAGCAGCACCACCTCCGCTTGTCTGGCCACTCCATTCAAAATCAAAGGCGTCAACTACACGATCTCATCGGCCTGTGCGACCAGCGCACACTGCATTGGCCATGGAGCCGAGCTAATTCAGCTAGGCAAGCAGGATATAGTATTCGCAGGAGGCGGTGAGGCAGAACATTGGACAATGAGCCATATGTTCGATGCTATGGGCGCGCTTTCAACTAAATACAACGACACTCCCGACAAAGCCTCACGTGCTTTCGATGCTGACCGCGACGGCTTCGTGATCGCTGGCGGTGGTGCAATTCTTGTCATGGAGTCTCTCGATCACGCCCTAGCACGAGGCGCAAAGATCTATGCCGAGCTGACCGGATATGCGGCGACCTCCGATGGCCATGACATGGTTGCACCTGCAGGCGAAGGCGGCGCACGCGCGATGCAGATAGCGACCGATGGTCTGGAAGGGTCGGTAGACTACATCAACACACACGGCACTAGCACACCGGCCGGTGACGTCTCGGAACTACGCGCTATTAAAAGCGTGTTTGGTGAGAACGTACCAACACTAAATTCAACCAAGTCGCTGACGGGTCATTCACTTGGCGCGGCAGGCGCACAGGAAGCCATCTACACGCTATTGATGATGGAGAATGATTTTATTGCTGCTTCGGCCAATATCGAAAATCTAGACGAAGAAGCACAAGGAATGCCAATCGCAATCGAGCGGCACGATGACATTACCCTGAACCGTGTCATGTCGAATAGCTTCGGTTTCGGTGGCACCAATGCCTGCTTGGTCTTTGATCGTTATCAAAACTAGGGACGCCTTGGGTAGGAAACTTATTCTTAGTTTAACTGGTCCAACCTAGTATGAAGATAAGATCCGCGTTTCGAATCAGTCTGACTCTGCTACTTGGCACTCTCCTGCTCGCAGGCAACGTGGCTCAAGCGCAGCTCACACCGCGCACGATCTCAGGCCTAGAAGTGCAATCCATTTCTCCGCAGCCTCTCCCTGTGGCACAAGCTTTCCCTTTCTATGTCAGTGCCGCTAGTCCAGGGCGATACAAGATTGTATGGAGCCTACCGGATGGCCACTACCTGTATAGGCACGCATTCCAATTCACACTGAGCCAGCAAGCCGATTCGGCAGAGCTACCCATAGAAGTCACGATGCCCGATGGCCTGAAGAAAAATGACCAGTTCTTCGGAGATATAGAAGCCTATTACGGCCAGCTAGATATCGACCTCAGTCTTAGTACCATGCCGGAGTCGAACGCAAGAATTTTCATCGACTATCAAGGCTGTGCCGATTGGGGATTCTGTTACCCCCCCCAGCGCTTCGAATTTCTGCTAAATCCATAAACTCAGACCTTCCTTTCGCAAAAAAGCGTGAAATGCATGATATTTCCTGAGAAAATGCCGACAAAATAGCTAACTAGGCTTCTCGGGAGAAAATTCACCCAGCCGCCATATTAGGGGGAAAGAACATGGCATCAATACTGGCCCTGCATGGGCCTAACTTAAATCTACTCGGTAGTCGTGAACCTCACATCTATGGGTCTGACACCTTGGACAACATTAATCAGCGCCTCGCAACAAAATGCACGGAGTCGGGTCATCAATTCGACAGCCTGCAGGCTAACTCTGAGGGCGAGATAATCGATCGATTGCACGTTGCGCGAAAAGACGGCACGGCATTCATGATCGTGAACTTTGGTGGATTCACCCACACTAGCATTGCTATTCGTGACGCGATCCTGGCCTGTGAGATCCCCTTCATCGAGGTGCATCTTTCAAACCTATTCAGCCGCGAAGCGTATCGACATCATTCCTATTTTTCCGACATCGCTGTCGGGTGTGTGATCGGCTTGGGAGCCCAAGGTTACGAGCTGGCGCTTCAAGCTGCTTGCAAAAAACTAGCTAACTAAGACTCTAAGCGAGATATTCCTATGGACATTAGAAAAGTAAAAAAACTGATTGAGCTGTTGGAATCTTCCGACATCGCAGAAATCGAAATCAAGGAAGGCGAAGAGTCGGTTAGAATTAGCCGCGGTGCCATCTCAATGCCTGCGCCGATTGCCTATAACGCGCCGGCGGCTCATGCTGCAGCTCCGGCCCCTAGTGCATCGGCACCTGCCGCTGCTCCCGCCGCAGAAGGAAATGTGATCAAGTCCCCTATGGTTGGAACTTTCTATCGCTCTCCCTCTCCCTCCTCTCCTGCGTACGCAGAGGTTGGCAAACATGTAAAGGCAGGAGACGTGGTGTGTATTGTTGAAGCGATGAAGATGATGAATCAAATCGAGGCCGATCAAGCAGGCGTGATCGAAGCCTTTTTGGTTGAAGATGGCGAACCGGTAGAGTTCGACCAGCCATTAATCAGAATCGGTTAGAACGCTCTTTGTGTGCCCAGCCTAATCCAAGGATAGCTTCATGCTTGAAAAAGTTTTAATAGCCAATCGCGGTGAAATCGCACTGCGTGTGCTTCGCTCTTGTAAAGAACTTGGAATCAAAACTGTCGCTGTCCATTCGACGGCGGACCGGGATCTAATGCATGTTCGGCTCTCCGATGAGTCGGTCTGTATAGGGCCGCCCAGCCCAACAGACAGCTACCTCAATATACCCGCTATAATCTCTGCGATGGAAGTGACTGATGCCGATGCAGTGCATCCCGGCTACGGATTTCTATCGGAGAACGCCGACTTCGCCGAGCAGGTCGAGAACAGTGGCTTCACGTTTATCGGCCCAACTGCCGAGACGATTCGGCTGATGGGCGACAAGGTTTCAGCCATCGAAGTAATGCGCGCGGCCGGCGTACCTACCGTACCCGGCTCTAATGGCCCCATAGACGACAACAACGAGCGCACACTGTCTCTGGCCAAAGAGATTGGCTACCCAATTATCATCAAGGCAACAGCGGGCGGCGGTGGACGCGGCATGCGTGTTGTGCACAATGAGGCGGCCCTACTCAAAGCAATATTCGTCACACAGACTGAGGCCAAGTCTTTTTTTGGCAACGGCGTAGTCTATCTAGAGAAGTTCTTAGAGAATCCGCGCCATGTGGAAATCCAAGTTATCGGCGATGGCAAGGGCAACGCACTCTACCTTGGCGACCGTGACTGCTCTCTGCAGCGACGCCATCAGAAAGTATTAGAGGAGGCGCCAGCCCCGGGCATTCCTGACAAAGTACGCGCTAAGGTCGCACAGACTTGCATCCAAGCTTGTAAGAACATGAATTACAGAGGCGCTGGAACCCTAGAGTTTTTATATGAAGATGAAGCGTTCTACTTCATTGAAATGAATACGCGCGTACAGGTAGAACATCCCGTTACAGAAATGATTACCGGTGTAGATATCGTCAAAGAACAACTTCTAATAGCCGGCGGCGCGCCCCTGTCTTATGAGCAAGAGGATATCCATTTCCGTGGACACGCCTTCGAGTGCCGAATCAACGCCGAAGACCCTGTCACGTTTATGCCCAGCCCAGGCAAGATAAAGATGTTTCACGCACCGGGCGGCAATGGAGTGCGTGTCGATTCACACCTCTATAGCGGCTATAGCGTTCCGCCCCACTACGACTCATTGATAGCCAAGCTTATCTGCCACGCAAACACTCGCGAAGCAGCACTAAAACGCACGCAGATCGCTCTTGATGAGATGCTGATCGATGGTATCCGTTGCAATATCCCACTGCATCAAGACCTGGTGCGCGATGCCCAGTTTCATAAGGGTTGTGTCAACATCCACTATCTAGAAAAAAAACTTGGATCCTAGAACTTCCCGAGTCTTCTCACTATGGCATGGCAACAGCTCAGGGTTCAGGTACGATCCGATCAGATTGAACCTCTAGAACAACTGCTTCTGGATTATGGCGGTCTTTCAATAAGCTATCTGGATGCAGAGGATCAACCGGTATTTCAAAAGGAGCCAGGTAGCACTCCATTATGGGATCTTGTTGATCTAGTCTGCCTATTCGAGAAAAAAACAAATCTCGATGGTTTGCTTTTCCTACTGCAACAACACCCTGCAATTGAAGACAAGAGGCCTATGACTCTCGAAACCCTAGAAGATCAGGCCTGGGAGAGATCTTGGATGTCGGATTTTAAGGCCATGCAGTTTGGCGAGCGCCTTTGGGTGTGTCCGAGCTGGCAGGAGCCGCCCGAACCAAATGCCGTCAATATTATGCTCGATCCCGGCCTCGCCTTCGGCAGTGGCAGTCACGCGACCACCAGCATGTGCCTACAATGGCTGGAGAAGAACATTCACGATGACAGCACTGTTATCGACTATGGGTGCGGCTCCGGGATTCTCGCTATAGCAGCAGCCCTGCTAGGAGCAGCTCGCGTCATCGCTGTAGACAATGATCCTCAGGCTATTACAGCCACCATCGAGAACGCGAAACGCAACAACATCCGAAAGGGTGTTATCGAGACCTATCTGCCCGAACAATTACCTGAAGACAGGGCAGCGCTTCGGTCAGACATACTCGTCGCAAATATACTCGCTGAGCCACTCATGCGCCTTGCCGAAGACCTCTCTCATCTCATAAAACCCAAGGGGCGTATCGCCCTGTCTGGCTTATTAGTGGAGCAGGCGGACGAATTACTTGAGCATTACGGCTCCTGGTTTGAGATGGACGAGGCTGTACTGAGCGAGGAATGGGCACGATTAAGCGGCATCCGCCTGAATTAGCGAGGGAGTTGAGCTTACTGTAGGCAAGACAAAGGGATTGACCTACAATCCCTAGCTAACTTGTCGCCCGAAGTACTGTCGCATGTCGTTCAATGTAACTCAATGCCCCGCCTGTGAATCCACCTTCAACACAAACTCTCGTGTGTTAGCTGCTGCTGCCGGCAAGGTGCGCTGCGGAGCCTGCCTCAATGTATTTGAGGCCATCGATAATTTCCTGATTACCGACGAAGCTGACGCGGCACCAGATCAAGACGAGTCAGTTTTCGTAGGCAATGACCCCCAAGAGTTTTTCGACCCCTCTTCGTTTCTTACTCGCAGCGCCTTGCGCGAAACCCATGACGACGAACCTATTGATGAACCTATCGATGAACAAAACCTGCATCAGAAATTGGAAAAATCGGAACCTGTGAGCGAAGACTTCTTCGCCACTGCAGCCAGTGAGCTTCAAGAAAGAACAGAAGCCCCTGCTGTAGAGAATAGACATGAAGACGAAGACCCGCCCATTGATCAACCTGAACCCCTGAAGGCAAGCATTGCTAATGAAAACATCGATGAGGAATTCGAAGATGAGATTCTAGACTCCTTTCTAGCAGAGGAAGCAGATACGCATGAGCTCATTGAAGACGACCCGGCCGACTCCTCATCAGAGGAACGCATTGAACCGGAGATAGAGCTCGCTGATACTGAAGACAAGCAGATTGAGAGTAAAGAGCAATTTGTTGGCATAGAGCTATCCGCATCATTCACGTTTGATCCCCGCCATCCTCCAGAAATGCGCATCCGCGAACCTAAGGTAGGTAGCACCCCAGACCAAGAGACGGCGAGCAAGCAGCCAGGCTATCCGGGTGTCGCAGGTGATGCCGAACCCGTTGAGACCCCGTTGCTAGCGACTCAGGAGGAAGTGGCGGAACCAGACGTACAAGCTGCCGACGATACTGTCTGGCCGCAGATAAATGAAGAAGTGGCGGCCTCGCCAACGAATGAAGAAGCTACTCAATCTTTCGCTGCAGACGAAGAGGAAGAAACAACCAGAGAATCACTCCCAACTGCAGAATCGAACGCTCTGCCGGAACTAATCGCAGACCCTGCGACGGACAACGAGAACCTAGGTGTCGACAGTGAATCGCCAAGCGATGAAACAGACGATATCCACAGCCTAGCTGAGCAAGAAGAACTTGCTAGTGAAAGTATTCCTGAAGGTGAAGAGCCAACCATTGAAGCGACACAGACAACCGCTCAAGAAGTTAATGAAGATTCAACACAAGCGATACGAGCTAGAGCGCTGGAAGCAGAACTAAGCGACGGGGAAGCGCTAGAAGCGATTCCTCGAGAGAATCTTGCTGCCTTGGGGAGTATGTCTGCACCTGTCGAGCTCTTAGCCAGGAAAGAGAGTCACCTATTACGTAGCACCCTACTCTTTCTATCCATCCTGCTGCTCGGCGGCCTGCTTAGCTCTCAATATTTGTGGCAGCGCATGGAACTGTATAGCCAGCTTCCTCAATTACGCCCTAAGTATGAAGTTGCCTGCACCTACTTAAAATGCGCACTGCCGCAATACACAGATATCGATTCTATTCGCAGCGAGAATCTCACCGTACAAACGCATCCGACTTTAGCGAACGGCTTGATGGTTAATACCATCATTCGAAACGCCGCAGAATTCGAGCAACCATTTCCAATTCTTATACTCAGTTTCAATAGTGTAGAAAACAGCGTCATCGCGCTGCGTGAATTTACGTCAGCTGAATATCTGGATCCAGAGCTTCGCTCCATCCAAGCCATTCCTGCCAAGACACCGGTGCAAATCGGCCTAGCTATAATGGACCCGGGCCCAGAAGCCGTAAACTACACTCTGGCATTCCGCTGGCCCTAGCCACGAAATTGTTGCCTGAACTAGATGCGCAAAAAGCTAGGTGCGCAAAAAACAAACAAATCGCTTTAACTGGAAATGCGTCCCCGCTATCATAACCGCCCCTAGCAAAGTCAGCACAACTGCAATAACAAGAATGATTGACGTCGGCCCCTACAAACTAAAAAACTCGCTATTCCTTGCGCCAATGGTGGGCGTCAGTGACACACCGTTCCGGGAAATCTGCACAGAAGCTGGCGCCGGACTAACTGTTGCAGAAATGCTGACGAGCAATGCAGAATTGTGGCAGAACGAACGCAACAGACTAAAGCGCGTAAAACCTAAAAGCAATGAACCTCATGTCGTGCAAATTGCGGGATCCGATCCGGAGTTGATGGCTCAAGCTGCAGCACTGAATGCAGAGCTAGGTGCCGATGGCATCGATATCAACATGGGCTGCCCCGCGAAGAAAGTACTTAAAAAAGCAGCAGGGTCCGCACTACTTAAAGATGCCAAGTTGGTAGAGAGAATATTAAAAGCAGTAGTCTCTCGCATCGATATTCCCGTAACGTTGAAGATACGCACTGGCTGGAGCCCCGAAACAAGAAATGGTGTTGAGATCGCGAAGATTGCTGAGGGTAGCGGTATAAGCTTGCTCACAGTGCATGGTCGGACGCGTGAATGCCGCTTCAAGGGTTACGCAGAGTACGACACCATTGCAGAAATTAAGAACGCTATCTCGATCCCTGTAATTGCTAACGGTGATATAGATTCACCACGAAAGGCCGCAGCGGTCCTTAAGCACACTCAAGTAGACGGGTTAATGATCGGTCGTTCCGCGCAAGGCAGGCCATGGATATTCAGAGAGATCGAACACTATCTTACTACCGGGAAGGCTCTTCCCGAAATCGATCTAAAAACTCGTCTCGATATAATCTTTTCGCACCTTATGAAACTTCATAGTTTCTATGGCGACGTGAAAGGAGTATGGTATGCACGTAAGCATGTTGCCGCGTATGTTAAAGAATTATTAGAATCGCGTGAATTTATGAAAAACTTCAATACTATTGATTCCCCTGCCGCGCAACTCGACTGCGTCAATACGTACTTCTCTCGCTTGGACGAAGGTCTACTAATCGATCAGGGAGCTGAAGCCGCGTGAATAAGTTCGATAGTATTGCAAACCACCATGAGCCAATTCAAACTCAAGACAACACCCCCACTGCGCAACAAGAAAATACACTTCGAGCTGAAGTCGAACGTTCACTAAACCGCTATTTTGAAAATATCGAAGATGAGGCAGTTACCGATCTTCACCACATGGTTATTTCAGAAGTAGAGGCTCCCCTGATTGAGGCTGCAATGGGTTATTGCGGCAACAATCAAAGCAAGGCATCTATCATGCTTGGCTTGAACCGTGGTACGCTACGCACCAAATTAAAGCTATACGGTTTACTGTAAATTCCATCGATCGGCCCTCTAAATTTAGTCTCATCGAGTTCATCTAAGTAATTCGACTTAGTGAGATTGGCGAAAATCTAGATAGCCGGTTTTGCATCAACCCCAACTACGCCCAAAAGCAAAAGATAGCCCTATGACAACAGAAAAATCTGCTGCCATTCGTCGTGCATTGATTAGCGTCTCCGACAAGACTGGCATTGTTCCCTTCGCAAAAGCTCTCCATAAACTTAACATCGAGATACTCTCCACTGGGGGCACTTATAAGCTGCTCACTGCCCAGGGCGTTCCAGCGATAGAAATATCGGAGTACACCGGTTTTCCAGAAATGATGGACGGCAGGGTTAAGACTCTGCATCCGAAGGTCCATGGCGGTATCCTAGCCCGCCGCGATAAGGATAAGGCGGTAATGGAGGAGCATGACATACCTCCGATCGATCTCGTGATAGTCAATCTCTATCCTTTCGAAGCCACCATAGCGAACCCAGACTGCGATTTGCCAACGGCTATCGAGAACATCGATATTGGCGGTCCTACTATGCTTCGTGCAGCTGCAAAGAATAATCACTTCGTCGCTGTAGTGGTAAATCCATCAGACTACGACAGCATCGTTGATCTGTTACAAGCAAATGAAGGCAGCCTCGACCATGGGACTCGTTTTGACCTCGCGGTAAAGACGTTTGAACACACAGCAGCCTATGATGGCGCCATCGCCAACTATCTCGGCGCGAAGATCGACCCTGAATCGAACTTTCCTAGGACATTTAATACGCAATTTATAAAGACCCAAGAGATGCGCTACGGAGAGAACCCACACCAGAATGCGGCCTTTTACGTAGAAAGAAACCCTAGTGAGACGAGCATTAGCACGGCAGAGCAGCTGCAGGGCAAGGCACTGTCTTATAACAATATCGCCGATACCGACGCGGCTTTAGAATGTGTTAAATCATTCAGCGATCCGGCCTGTGTCATTGTGAAACATGCGAATCCTTGCGGAGTTGCCATAGCTCAGTCGCCGCTAAAGGCCTATGAACTCGCCTTTCAGACCGACCCAACTTCGGCTTTCGGCGGTATCATCGCGTTC
>Ga0308013_10000521_pt1 | contig 20049 bp, 12 predicted proteins | sample Neamet181_FD_203131 | JGI IMG/M metagenome (GOLD analysis project Ga0308013, IMG submission 203131) | Marine microbial communities from water near the shore, Antarctic Ocean - #181 | ecosystem: Environmental > Aquatic > Marine > Unclassified | place: Southern Ocean | collected 2014-07-25
AATCGACTTGGCATCAAGCTTTATGAGACGGATAATTATCAGAATGACTGGTATGGAACATATAATGGAGAGAAATTACCGGACGGAACATATTTTTATCAATTGTACCTAAGTGAGGGAGTCACTGAAAAAGGGTTTATCTTTATCAAAAGATAATACTGTAAACTTGAGTCTTTAAATTAAATTTTGTGAATAAATCTTTTAAGGCTCATTTCAAATCTTTAATATTTCTAATACTTTGCTCTTCAATATCTTTTGCACAATCGCCAACGATATCCTCAACCCTTTCCTTAAGTTCGGATAATATATATGTTAATATTGTTTTTAGTGAAGGAGTATGGGACACCTCCGGTGGAGCAGGAGAATTAGAAGTTAGTGATCTTGCTTTATCTCTCTCGGGAGGAACAGCAACTTTATCTTCAACTATACCTATAACAATAACTAAACTAGGAAATTATGATTTCTCAGATGCTTGGGGATCCAACGAACCTAATAATTCAGGAACAGAAAATATAGCCCATATTAGAGGAAGTGATTTTGGTATTAATGATGAAAAGTATAATAAGAATTATTATGCAATCTTAGAACGAGATTTTACTTCAACTACCACACCCACAGGATATAGCTTGTTTACAACTTATGCAGGTCACTCATACTACAAAGCCAGTTCTTCAAAGACTTGGAGTACCCAAAAAAGTGACGCAACAGCTGCAGGAGGATACATGTTAATTTTTAATTCAATAGCAGAGTATAACTATTTAACTCAAAATTTTGCTTCTTTTTTGTATAATTCTCATATCGGTTTAGAACAAAACCTTAGTGCGGCTGACTATTCTGAGCCCGCAGGAGGATGGTATTGGACCGACGGAACTCCCCTTGATAATTCAGGAGGAGATCCAAACACCTACAGGATTCAGATTGGTTTAAAAGGTATTGCTGATGGTAATGAAATACTTACTATTATACCAATTATTAATTCTATTTATGATGCAGATGGAAATCTAGCAAGTACATCACAATCTAATAATACACAAAGACTATTTGATTTAACACCACCAATAATTAATTCTACTACAATTCCTTCAAATAATTCAAGTATCACTGTTACTTTTTCAGAACCTATTTATAACGCAACTGGAGGAAGTGGTGCTATTGAGGCTTCTGATTTTGCCTTATCCTTGTCGGATGGGACCGCTTCGCTGTCTTCTGCCACTCCTTCAAGTATTTCTGTTAGTGGAACAGTTTATACTTTAGGCCTACCTCTGAGTGGAACAATAAATGGTTTGGAATTGGTCTCAGTTGTTCCCTCTTCATCAACAGCAATCTATGATGCTTCTAGTAATGTAGCATCAACAACACAGTCAAATAATACGGTTACATTAAACTCTGGCGGACCTAGAATAAATAGCACTGCACTTTCAGAAGATAATTCAAGTATTATTGTTGCTTTTTCAGAGCCCGTATTTAATTCAAATGGAGGCTCTGGTAGTTTGGAAACCTCCGATTTTGTTTTATCCCTTGGCGGTGGAAATGCAACGCTTTCAAGTACTACCCCAACTAGTATATCTGTTAGTGGAAACGTTTATACTTTAGGACTTCCTCTATCGGGAACTCCCAATGGTTTTGAGATAGTTACAGTTTGGCCCTCTTCCTCTACTTCAATCTATGATGCTTCCGGTAATAGTGCTTTACCCCCTGATTACCTAACCAGTGGACTAATTATAAATTTAGATTCTAAAAACTCCTCTTCTTTTTCATGGACCTCAACTGGTACTACATTAGCAACAACTTGGAATGATTTAAGCGGAAATAATAATCACTTTACCACTGTCGGCTCTCCAACCTATGACGTTAATAATGGAATTGTTTTTACAACAGGAGACAATTATTTTAAAATAGCCTCTTTCTCTCATCCAACTACAACATATACAGATGAATTTTTACTTAAAACAACAGGAACTGGTGATGGAATTAAAAGTTATGGAACATTAGATCCAGATGATGATAATGATCATTTAATTTATGACCCTGGAGACTTACAGATTTTTCATGCTAGTTCTAGATATTATGTGGATTTTGATACTGGCGGTGATTTGTCTTTTAATGACGGAAATTGGTATCATTTAGTCATCACATCAAACAGAACCACCGGAAAAGACATAGTATATCTTAATGGAACTGCGGTAGCCAGTGGAACTATTGCAGCAGGTAATCTAACTGAACAAGGCGGAACAATTGTTTTGGGAAATGATCAAGATATAGTTTCAGGCGCATTGGCAGTAAATGATCCTAATCAAGCCTTTACTGGCTATATCCCCATAGCCAGAATGTATAATAAAGTTTTAACCTCTTCAGAGGTAACTCAAAACTATAACTATGCTTCTCAATATCTTCAAAATATGAACCGAGTTAAATTTGGCCTAATAATTACAGGAACTACAATAGCTGCTAATAATTCAAGCATAGCAGTTACTTTTTCAGAACCTATTTATAATTCAAATGGGGGGAGTGGAGCTATTGAAGTTTCAGATTTTAATCTAACCTTATCAGGAGGTAATGCCACTTTATCTTCAGCTACCCCATCTAGTATTTCTGTTATTGGAAATACTTATACTTTAAGTTTTTCACTAAATGGGACAGCTAATGGAGATGAGGTAATCACTGTAAACCCAGTATTGAATTCTATTTATGATAGTTCCGGAAGCCCAGCTATTGTTTTACAATCAAACAACACAGTAAATCTTAATGATTTTTTTGCTCCAGTTATTAATTCAACTACTATTACATCAAATAATTCTGACATATCAGTTACTTTTTCAGAGTCTATTTATAATGCAACTGGTGGTTCTGGATTACTTGAAGTCTCAGACTTCACTTTTTCATTATCAGGAGGTAATGCCACCTTATCCTCTGCTACCCCATCTAGTATCTCAATAAATGGAAATGTTTATACTCTGGGCTTGTCATTAAGTGGAACTCCCAATGGAAGTGAAACAATTACAGTGGTCCCCTCATCATCTTCAGCAATCTATGATGATGCAGATAATGCTGCTTCAACTTCGCAATCAAATAATACGGTTAATTTAAATTCTCCTAACTCCACCCCTACAGATATCTTATTGTCTCCAAATTCAGTATATGAAAACGTTTCTTTGGGAACAATTGTTGGCTCTTTTTCAACTATTGATTCTGATTCTGGAAACTCCCATTCCTATTCTTTTATTTCTGGAAGTGGTAGTGATGATAACACAAGTTTTACAATTAGCGGTGCTAACCTTTTGACAAACACTTCTATAGATTATGAGTTAAAGACTACTTATTTAATTAGAGTACAGACTGATGATCAATCTTCATGTTATATTAACTCTTGTACATTCACTAAAACATTCACCATACAAATTCTTGACATTATTGAAGACATAGATGGTGACGGAGTAAATGACGATATTGATAATTGCCTTAACACGGCTAATACTGATCAGTTAGACACTGATTTAGACGGGACAGGAGACGCTTGTGATGATGACGATGACAATGATGGTTTTCTTGACGATAATGATGATTTTCCATTAGATTCATCAGAATGGTTAGATACCGATGGCGATGGTCAGGGAAATAATGCAGATACTGACGATGATGGGGACGGCTATTTAGATGAAGATGAAATTATTTGTTTAAGCGATCCAATTGATCAAGAAAATCTTCCACTGGATTATGATGGAGATTTTATACCAGATTGTATTGATGAGGATGATGATAATGATGGTTATCTTGATGAAAATGATGATTTTCCGTTAGATTCTTCAGAATGGATTGATACTGATACTGATGGAACAGGAAATAATGCTGATCTCGATGATGATAATGATGGAGTTGACGACTCTATTGAAGTTCAATGTGGAACAGACCCCTTAGACTCTTCATCTATTCCAATAGATTCAGATAATGATGGAGTGTTTAATTGTTTTGATTTAGATGATGATAATGATGGAATATTCGATACCCTAGAGACTTTAATGGATTTTGATGGAGATGGATATCCTAATAATCTAGATTTAGATAGTGATGACGATGGATGCCAAGATACTGTTGAAGCTGGGTTTGAGGATTCAGATAATGATGGCATTGTAGGATCAAATCCAATAATTGTTGATTCACAGGGATTGGTTCAAGGAGTATATGCTTATGAAACTCCATTGGATGAAAACCAAAATGGTGATTATGACTTTTTAGAGTTTGGATCTGATTTTGCTCCGATAACTAACCTTCCTGATCAGGCTATTTATAAAATAAACGTACCTGTAAAATTTAAAATAAACCTTTCAAGCAACACAAATGTTAGCTATCATTGGCAAATAAGTACTGATGGGGGAATATCATTTAATAACCTAAACAATTCATCAAGATATTCCGGTGTTAATTCTGATGAGTTAATCTTAAATAACCCCAATTATTCAGATCACAATAGTTTGTTTAGAGTAGAACTAACAACTTTGGCTTATGCCTGTGGTGACAAAATAACATCAAATTCTACACTTTTATTTTATAATGAATTATTTATACCTAATGCATTTTCTCCTAATGGAGACGGGATAAATGATTGTTGGGAGATACTGGGATTACAGAATTATCCAGGTAATAAACTAGAGGTTTATAATCGACTTGGTATCAAGCTTTATGAAACAAATAATTATCAAGGCGACTGGTGTGGAACCTTCAATGGAAATCAAATTCCTGATGGAGTTTATTTTTATCAAATTTCCTTGAACTCTGTACTTAGTGAAAAAGGATATATCTTTGTTAAAAGAAATTAGTTTAATGAGAGTAAAATCTAAAATTTTAATATTACTTTTTCTATTAATTTGTCCACTTTTAAGGTCCCAACAAGAAGCAGGATTTTCATTATACATGTTTAATCATCAGGCAATAAACCCAGCATACGTTGGAGCTCAAAATCACACTCAATTCACGCTAGTAAACAGAAGTCAGTGGAATGGAATTATAGGTGCTCCTGAGACTCAAGCCATAAGTGTGGGTCATCAATTTGAAAATAAAAACGTTGGTTTTGGTTTATCAAGTGTTATTGATAAAATAGGACCTTCTCAAAATACAAGTGTAGCTTTAGATCTTTCTTATCATCTAAAGTTAAATGATAAAAATCTGAAATTAGGACTTGGAATTAAGGTCAGTGGAAGATCTTATCAGATGGATAATTCTATGATTTCTCCTTTTGATTCCTCAGATTTAGTTTTTTCATCACAAACGAATAATAAATTTTCACCTAATATAGGAGCTGGACTTTATTTACATAATCAAAAATTTTATTTAGGAATAGCTGTACCGAACTTTTTAGAAGATGAGGAATTTTTTTATAAAAGAAATTATTATACTTTTTTTGGAGGAATTTTAAATATGAATGAGTCTATTAAACTTAAGCCTAGTTTTCTAATTCAAAAAACAGAATTACTGCCTCTTACTTATGATGCAAGTTTATTAATAGTGGTTAGAGATAAATTTTGGATTGGTCCTCAATTTAGGACAAGAGTTAGCTCTGGAATACCAGATCAAAATAATGCAGGATTTTATGGAGCCATTGCTGGAGTTCATATTGGCGAAAACATCTCTATTGGTTATGCGTATCAGGGTTCATCGTTGAGTAAAAATATTGGTATTACTAATAATTCTCATGAATTATTTTTACGCTTTCAATTGGCTCCCAAAATTCAAGGAATATTAAGATCACCTAGACTCTTTTAATTATGAAAAATATTTTAAAAATTGTCTTTTTGTTGAATAGTTTTATAATCATTGGTCAAACAAATCCTATTGATTGGGCTGACTATTATTACATGAATAACAAATTTAGCAAAGCAATCAAATTGTATGAAAAATCAATCGATAGCCTTAGTATTGATCAAGAGCGAAATTTAGCATTTTCCTACATGAAGCTTGACATGGAATCAAACGCATCATCAACTTTTAGATCCATAAGTGATAATGAATCAGCAGGAGTAGTTGACTATTTAACTTTTGCTCAACTTCTACCTTTAGACTCTAAGCTCTCAAAAGAATACAGAGAAAAAGCAAGAAGGTTACAAGTTCATCAGGATGATATTTTAGATAATGACAGTTTGGTTTATAAATCTAGATTTTATAATTCTACATCTGCAGACTTAAAATCATTTCCAAATAACACTTCAGAAGATGAGTTTGGAGCTATTATGATTCCAAAGGTATATAATGCAAGTGAACATTATAATGACAAGAATAAGATTGAATTTTATTATGTAAGTTCAAATAAAAATCCATCAGAGGATATAAAAAAACTTAGAAGAATTAAATCTGAATCAACCATTTATAATATTGCAAATGGATTAATGGATACATTAAATGGTAAAGTAATTAGAGATGATTTGCTTAATTCTAAAATAAATTCTGTTTTGCAAGAGGGTCCTGTTGTTTACTTAAACGATTTAAAGAAACTACTATTAACCAGGAGTATACAAAAAATAGATTCTGATAAGAAATATCAATTAAATATATATCAGGTAGACAATCCGTTGTCAGAAAACAAAATACTGATTGAGCCAATTTTTGAATTAAAGGAAAATTATTCAAATATGCATCCAACGTATGATTCAAAAAATGAATGGCTTTATTTTTCAAGTGATAGGCCAGGCGGTTATGGAGGAATGGATCTGTATAGAGTTCGTTACAATCAAAACGGAGTGATTGGAAAGCCTGAAAATATGGGAATTGACATTAACACAAATTCTGATGAGGTTTTTCCTTTTATATACAATAACGATGTTTTATTTTATTCATCTAATCAAGAATTAGGTCTTGGAAACTTAGATCCTTTTATGGCAACTCGTTTAATAGAGAACAGGTGGTCAACAGAACCTTTAGGAGCTCCCTTTAGTTCAGAAGAAGATGATTTTGGTTTTTTCCTTGATTCAAAAACTAAATTAGGATTTATAAGTTCAAATAGAAAAGGAGGAAAAGGCAAGGATGATAACTACTATTTTGTATCAAAACCTTTGGTTAAAGGATTAGAGGACAGGTATATGTTTGGATCTGATACCTTAGTCAGATCATTTGATGGAGTTTTAAATAATGATGAATTTTTAATGCTTTCTGAAGATCCTCTAAATAGTTTAGTGGATAAACAAGTTTTTTTATATCAAACTCCTAACTCAGGTTCTGTAAATCTTAGAGCCAACGGAAGCTTTTGGTACGTCCCAAAAGGACCAGAGGTAAAAAGAGATACTTTTAGTTATTATTTGGAAAGTTCATACTCAAAAACTAAAGCAATCAATGTTTATTTGCAGAGAATTGAACCCCTTTCAAGGCCAGAAATTGAATTTATTTTTAGACCAATATACTTTGAATTTGACTCAGCAGATGTATGGAAAAAATATGTAGATAGGATTGATGAAGTAATTGCTGCACTTAATTTATATCCAAATATGGAGGTTAAAATAAAAGCATTCACAGATAGAAGAGGAAACGATCAATATAACATGAAGTTATCTAATAGAAGGTCCAAATCAATTGTTGTCTATATAAAATCTAAAATTGAGAATCCAAATAGAGTTACTGGAGTTGGGTATGGAGAATCATTTGTAAAAATAAAAGATTTAAGTATTAAAGTTTCTGACGAAGAGCACCAAAAAGAGAGAAGGGTTGAGTTTGAAATAAATAACTTTTAATTTTATTTATTGAATTCAGGATTCGCTTCTGACTTATTTGCTACTATCGCTCCAATTGAAAAATATTAATTAATAGTAGAATATTTTATTTATTCTTTTAATTGAAAAATTAAAGATTTCTTAGCTAAGAAGTGATTGAACTTTCATGGCTAATCCCATATCTCCAGATATTTTTATTTTCCCACTCATTACAGCCATCATCGGATTTACTTTTCCATCGCGCATTTGTTCTAAGACATCACTAGACACAGTAATGGTACAATCGGATTCTTTATCATCAGGTGTTATAGTGTTTTTATCACCAGTCCCATCTATAAAAATTGCATTATCATCAACAACGAACTTTATAGTTCCATCAATTGAATCTACATTCTCAACTTTTTCTTTAAGTTGTTCGAAAACTAAATTTTTATCCATTCTATTTATTATTTGAGTTTTATTTAAAGTTATATATTAAATCACAATTAAATTAATTTTTTCAAATGTAAATATTAATTAGCTTAGCACAATTAAATTTTTTCATATATGAGTTATCGAATTAAGAAAGTAGTTGTTTTAGGATCAGGAGTGATGGGTTCTGGAATTGCTTGTCACCTTGCCAATGTTGGTATGGATGTTCTAATGCTTGATATTATTCCTCCAAATCAATCGGATTCAAAAGATAAAAAAATTCGAAATAGTATTGCAGATTCTGCCCTACTAAAAGCCATTAAATCAAAACCTTCTCCTGTCTATGAAAAAAAGAATGCAGAGAGAATAACTACTGGAAATTTTACCGATAATTTTAAAGATATCTCTGATGCCGATTGGATTATAGAAGTTGTTGTAGAAAATCTAGAAATTAAGAAACAAATTTTTGAAAAAGTTGAAGCAAATAGAAAACTAGGAAGTCTAGTAACTTCTAATACTTCGAGTATTCCTATAAGTTTATTAGCAGACGGAAGAACAGATGAATTTAAAAATCATTTTTGTGGAACTCATTTTTTTAATCCACCAAGATATCTTAGGCTTTTAGAAATAATCCCAACCAAAGAAACACTTCAGGATGTTATTGATTTTTTCATGAGTTTTGGAGATATTACTCTTGGAAAACAAACTGTATTATGTCGAGATACTCCTGCTTTTATAGCAAATAGAATTGGTGTAATGTCTGGAACTGCATTAGTTCATTTAACAATAGATTATAAGATGACTATTGAAGAAGTGGATGCTATAACAGGACCACTAATTGGAAGACCTAATACAGCAACATTTAAATTACAAGACTTAGTAGGCTTAGACACCTCTGAGAAGGTAAGTTCATTTGTAACAAGTGCTGTAAAAAATGATCACTTTTTTGAAGATCTGAAAACTAAAGAAGTTCCTGCTTTCATGAATTATTTATTAGATAATAAATATTATGGAAATAAATCTGGAAAAGGATTTTATCAAAAAACAAAAGAGAGAGACTCAAAAGGGAAGTCTATAATTAATGTTTTAAATCTGGAAACATTAAAATATGAAAAAACTATAAGACCAAAATTAAAGATCGTTAAAGAAGCAAAATCAATTCAAAATATAGGAAAAAGAATATCTTTTTTAGTTTCTGGTGATGATCGTGAAAATTTATTTTTAAAAGATTATTTCGCTGGGCTATTCAATTATTCTGCTCAAAGAGCACCTGAAATTGCGTCAGCATATTATCAGATTGACGATGCAATGAGAACTGGTTATTTTTGGGACTATGGCCCATTTGAATTATGGGACCTGATGGGTTTTGAAAAAGGGATTGAACTTATTGAAAAATCAGGATACAGTTTGCCGGATTGGATAAAAACTATGAAAGAGGAAAGGGCACTATCCTTTTATAAATTTGAATCTGGGAAAAAGAAATACTTTGATCTTGAATCAAAATCTTATTTACCTGTTCCAAGTGCAGATAACTATATAATCTTAGATTCTTACCGAGAAAACAAACCACTTATAAAAAACAGTGAATGTACTGTTCACGATATTGGAGATGGGGTTATGTGCTTAGAGTTTACAAGTAAAAGTAATTCAATAGGTGAAGGTATAGGTCACGGAATCGATCAAGCAATAAGAATGGCAGAAGATGAAGGTTGGAAGGGAATTGTTATTGGAAATAATGCGAAACAATTTTCAGTGGGAGCTAATCTTATGAACGTTGGTATGTTAGCTATGCAGAAACAATTTGATAGTCTTGATGTTGCTATAGGAGGTTTTCAGGATCTTAATATGAGAATTAGAACATCAAAAGTTCCGGTTGTTGTTGCTACTCAAGGTTATGTATTTGGGGGTGGATGTGAAATAGCTATGCATTGTGATGCAGGTATTTATGCTGCTGAATCTTATATTGGATTACCTGAAGTTGGTGTTGGACTTTTGCCTGCTGGTGGAGGAGTTAAAGAAATGGCCCTTAGAGCTTCTGATAAGTTTTTTGAAGGAGATGTGAAAATTCCAACTTTAATAAATCATTTTAAAACAATCGCCACTGCTACTATTTCAACATCTGCAAGTGAGGCTTATGATCTTGGTTTCTTGAAAGAAGAGAGGGATGAAGTTTGTTGTAATGTCCAAAGAAATATTGGCGAGGCTAAGAAAAAAGTATTACAAATGGCATTTAATTATGTACCTCCATCTGTAAGAACTGATATTGAGGTTTTAGGAAGAACAGGTTTAAGTGTGCTTTACTCTGCAATTAATGAATTTTACTTGGGAGGTTATATGTCCGAATATGATGTTGAAATTGCTCGTAAAATTGCATTTATTATTTCTGGTGGTGATCTAACAAGCTCCCAGAAAGTAAGTGAGACTTATCTTCTTGATCTAGAGAGAGAAGGAATGCTGTCTTTGCTTGGTAACCAAAAAACTTTAGACAGAATTCAATATTTATTAATGAACAACAAACCTCTAAGAAATTAAAACACTTAAAAATGGAAGCATATATTGTAAAAGGTTATAGATCTGCAGTTGGTAAAGCTCATAAAGGTGGATTTAAAAATTATCGATCAGATGATCTTGCTGTTGATGTAATAAAGTATTTATTATCCAACACTAAAAACTTGGATCCCAAATTAGTCGATGATGTAATTGTTGGCTGTGCAAATCCCGAAGGTGAACAAGGGTTACAGATTGGAAGATTAATTGCTGCAAGAGCTCTAGGTAAAGAAGTTCCAGGTATAACTATAAATAGATACTGTGCTTCAGGTCTTGAGTCTATATCTATGGCAGTTGGAAAAATAAAAGCTGGGTTTGGTCATATTTATATTGCTGGAGGTACAGAAAGCATGAGTATGATCCCAATGACAGGGTATAAACTTGCTCCAAGCTTTAAAGCCAACCTAGAAAATATAAATTATCATGTTTCTATGGGTGCTACTGCAGAAGCTGTTGCTGATAAGTATGGAATAACTCGTGAAATGTCTGATGAGTTTGCAGTAAAATCACATGTTAAGGCTGCTGCTGCTATTGACTCAAAAAAGTTTGAAAATGAAATTGTCCCTATCACAGTTGATGAGGTTTTTGTTGAAAATGGAAAAAAGGTCACAAAAACCCATATTGTAAGTAAAGATGAAGGAGTTCGACGAGACACTTCTTTAGAGGGCCTTGCTAGACTCAGGCCTGCATTTCGTCAGAAGGGTGTTGTCACTGCTGGAAATGCATCTCAAACCTCTGATGGATCTGCTTTTACACTAATTGTAAGTGAGAAAATGGTCAAAGAATTAAATCTTGAGCCTATTGCAAGGTTAGTAAGCTGTGCTGTAGGTGGTGTTGATCCTCTTTATATGGGTATTGGCCCATGTGTCGCTATTCCAAAAGCTTTAAAACAAGCAGGTTTAAACATTAAAGATATTCAGCAAACTGAACTTAATGAAGCTTTTGCAACTCAAGCTCTTGCTGTTATTCAAGAGGTAGGTTTAAATCCTGAAAATGTTAATGTTAATGGTGGCGCTATTGCAATGGGACATCCACTAGGTTGCACAGGAGCAAAACTTAGTATTCAATTACTTAATGAAATGAAAAGAAAAAATCAGAAATATGGAATGGTGACAGCCTGTGTAGGTGGGGGTCAAGGGATAGCCGGTATTTATGAGCGTTTATAACATTTAGACTTTTTTAACAACATAAGTAACTATTCCCCATATGATAAGTTGATTTTCACTGGTTACCTTCAGAGCTTTGTACTTTGAGTTTTCTGGCATCAAATAGACACAGTCTTTTTCAACTTTCAGTCTTTTTACTGTAAATTCTCCATCTATAAAACAAACTGCTATTTTTCCATTTTCAGGCTCTTTGCTCCTGTCAATTACTATCAAATCTCCATCATCTAATCCAGCTCCCTGCATTGATTGTCCATCAACTCTTGCGAAAAATGTAGCAGACTCATTTTTAACTACCTCCTGATCAATACTTATCTTCAATTCTTTAAAATCTTCAGCAGGTGACGGAAATCCAGCAGAAACCCCTTCACTTGCCAAAGGAAAATATTTTTTATTTTGAGTATCAGGCTTAAAAAAAATTAGTTTTTTATTAATCATTTTACTTTTATAATATCTTTTAAAACTGTCGTGAATTTAGGTGAAAGATTATTTTGTTTCATTTTCCATACACGATTAAGATCTTGGTTTGCTAGCTTTATTCGATTAGATCCATGCCTGTAATTTATAGAGTCTATAGCTTTCATGAGACTGTCATGTCTAATTATATTTGGTTCAAAAATATTTAATTGATGATTTTTTTTTGACGTTAGACCTAAAGCTAAAACACCTGCTTTTTTATAAGATATTCCAGGTTTAAAAATCTTTCGTAGTCCATAAATAGCTTGCTTGCTAAGAGTTAAGTTTGAGTTGCTTGCATTGTCTAGATATACGACACAGCTATTACTGTATTGTTGTTCTTTTTTAAACGGATCACTTCTTATAAAGATTAGCAAACTAGTACAGCAGCTGTTTTGTATGCGTAATTTTTCAGCACAGCTTGTTGCAAAAGTAGAGACACGTTCTTCAATATCAGATAAATTAGTTAGTATGGATTCAAAACTTCTTGTGGTAGCAATTGATTTTTTTCGAGATTTTACCTCTTCTAATTTAATAAAAGATGATCCTGACAAATCTTTTTTTAATCTAAGCCCTAAAACATTCATATGTTTTTTAACCCACTGATCAGGAAGGTTGATAAATTCTAGAGCATTTTTAACACCTATAGACCTTAGAAGTTCAGCGTATCTGCGACCAATACCCCAAACATCTTCAATAACTGTCCATTTGAGAGCTTTATTTATTTTCTCTTGACTGTCTAGATTATACACCCCTAGAGTTTTACGATCGAATTTTTTAGCAATTTTATTAGCAATTTTGGCTAAAGATTTACTTGGAGCCAAACCAATTGAAACTGGAATTCCAGTCCATTGATAGACTTGTTTTTTTATTCTATAGCTCTCTTGTGTAATGTCTGAATTGTCAAAACTTGTGAGCTTTAAAAAAGCTTCATCAATACTATATATTTCAGTATTTGGACTGTAGCTTTCCAAAATACTCATCACTCTTCTGCTCATATCTCCATAAAGAGCATAATTAGATGAAAAGACTTTTATATTATATTTTTCAAACTGCTTCTTATATTTAAAAGCTGCTGCTCCCATAGGAATATCTAAAGCTTTTGCTTCATTGCTTCGTGAGATAACACAACCATCATTATTTGATAAAACTACAACAGGTTTTTTGTTAAACTGTGGTTGAAAAACTCTCTCACAGGAAACATAAAAATTATTACAATCAATTAATGCAAACATGATACAAAAATCAAAAAATATTTGGTCATATAACCTTTTTTGAAGTCCTTTTTCACTTTTTATTATTCACATATTTAAATCACTTAATTTATTATTAAATGAAGGTTAGCGGTTGCCCATAAATGTGTAATTTTACATATACAAGGACCTTTAGAATTTGATTAATGGACAATTATTCATTCCTGAATGCTGCACATACTACTTATTTTGCAGAACAGTATGATAAGTATTTAAAATCTCCTGACACTATGGAGCCTAGTTGGAGGGCTTTTTTTCAGGGTTTTGATTTTGGCTTAGAGAGTAGCACAGACAACATAGCTGACTATAGTGAGGTTCCAGAGTCTTTAAGGAAAGAGTTCCAGGTCATAAAGTTAATTGACGGTTATCGAATTAGAGGTCATTTGTTTACTAAAACAAATCCTGTTCGAGATAGAAGAAAGTATTCGCCAACACTTGATATAGAAAATTTTGATTTATCTGAATCAGATTTAAATACAGTTTTTAATGCTGGATCTGTTATGGGTATTGGACCTAGTTCACTGAGTGTTATAATAAAGCACTTGAAACAAGTTTATTGTGATGCTATTGGAACTGAATACATGTATATCCGTGATCCAAAAAAATTAAATTGGATTCAAGAAAGGTTAAATATAAATGACAATCATCCTAACTTTTCCTTTGATCAAAAAAAACATATTTTAAAAAAATTAAATCAAGCTGTAAGTTTTGAAAACTTTCTTCACACCAAATATGTTGGTCAAAAAAGATTTTCTTTGGAAGGAGGAGAGTCTTTAATTCCTGCTCTTGATGCAGTTGTTGAAGCTGCTGCAGAAAAAGGTGTTGAAGAGTTTGTAATGGGAATGGCTCATCGAGGAAGACTAAATACTCTAACAAATATCTTTGGAAAGTCAAGTAAAGATATTTTTAGTGAGTTTGATGGAAAGGATTATGAGGAGGTTATTTTTGATGGAGATGTTAAATATCACTTAGGATGGTCATCAAACAGGACTACGAATACAGGAAAAAAAATCAATATGAGTATCGCTCCTAATCCTTCACATCTTGAAACTGTTGGGGCTATAGTTGAAGGAATTACACGCTCAAAATTGGAACATAAATTTGATGGCGATACAAATAAAGTTCTCCCTATAATAGTTCATGGTGATGCGGCAATAGCAGGTCAGGGCTTACCTTATGAAATAACTCAAATGGCGCTTCTTAAAGGTTACGGTACTGGAGGAACTGTTCATATTGTTGTTAATAATCAAATAGGTTTTACTACAAATTATCTTGATGCTAGATCAAGTACATATTGTACAGATGTGGGGAAAGTTACTTTGTCTCCTGTTTTACATGTTAATTCTGATGATGCTGAGGCTGTTGTTCATGCAGTTCTTTTTGCTTTGGATTATCGCATGCAGTTTGGTAGAGATGTATTTATAGATTTATTAGGTTATCGAAGATATGGACACAATGAAGGAGATGAGCCTAGATTTACTCAACCTCAACTTTATAAAAAAATTGCAAGTCATCCAAATTCTCGCGATATATATGCTGCTGATCTTATTTCCCAAGGTATAATTGATGAAAATCATGTTGCTATTCTTGAAAAAGAATATAAAGAATTTCTAGAAAAGAATCTTGAAGACTCAAGGAAGCTAGAAAAAACTGTTATCACTCAATTTATGGAAGATGAGTGGAAAAATATTGCTCCATATACAGAAAGAGTGGATGAGATTGGAATGAAAAAAAAGATTGTAACGAAAGTCTCTTCTGAGGATTTGATAAAAGTTGCAAAAGCGATTACAACATTGCCTGAAAATAAAAAGTTTTTAAGAAAAACAGAAAGATTAATTGCTGACAGAAAAAAAATGTTTTTTGAATTGGACTCCTTAGATTGGGCAATGGGAGAATTGCTTGCATACGGAACATTACTGAGTGAAGGTCATGATATTAGATTATCAGGACAAGATGTTGAGAGAGGAACATTTTCTCATCGTCACGCTATTTTGGTTACCGAAGAATCTGAAGAAGAAATCATATTATTAAATGATATAAACAAAGAACAAGGAATATTTAAAGTTTACAATTCGTTATTGTCTGAATATGCAGTACTTGGATTTGATTATGGTTATGCAATGGCTAGTCCAAATGCTCTAACGATATGGGAAGCTCAGTTTGGAGACTTTTCTAATGGAGCTCAAATTATAATTGATCAATACATAACATCTGCCGAAGACAAGTGGAAACTCCAAAATGGATTAGTTATGCTCTTGCCTCATGGATATGAAGGTCAAGGTGCAGAGCACTCATCTGCTAGAATTGAAAGATTTCTTCAAATGTGTGCAAAAGACAATATGTTTATTGTTAATTGCTCCACTCCTGCAAACATGTTTCATGTTTTAAGACGTCAATTAAAGGCGAAATACAGAAAGCCATTAGTTGTTTTTACTCCCAAAAGTTTACTAAGACACCCAAAAGCTGTTTCAAAAAAAATAGAGTTTACAGATGGAGAATTTAATCCAGTTATAGACGATTTGGAAGTAAAAGAATCGAATGTTAAAACTCTAGTATTTTGTTCTGGAAAATTTTATTATGATCTTTATAAAGCAAGAGAAATAAAAAATAGAACTGATGACTTAGCCCTTGTAAGGTTAGAACAACTATTTCCTTTACCAGAAAAAGAAATAAAAGAAGTAATTTCAAAGTATAAAAATGCTAATGATATTGTTTGGGCTCAGGAAGAACCAAGAAATATGGGAGCTTGGAGTTATTTATTACTGAACTTCCCATACGCCCAAAAAATGCGAGCTGCAAGTCGCAGAATGTATGGAACACCAGCGTCTGGAAGCTCAACACGTTTTAAAAAACGTCATAATGAGGTTATAGAATATGTTTTTGATTCCTCAAAAAACAATCAAAAACGAAAGAAAAAATAAATCAAAAGCTCAAATAATGATTTTAGAAATGAAAGTTCCGTCTCCTGGAGAATCAATAACAGAAGTTGAAATTGCTCAATGGCTTGTTGAAAATGGAGATTATGTTGAAAAAGATCAGGCTGTTGCTGAAGTAGATTCAGACAAAGCTACATTAGAACTTCCTGCAGAAGTTAGTGGAACAATTACATTAAAAGCAGAAGAAGGTGATGCAGTTACAGTAGGAGAAGTAGTCTGTGTTATTGATACAGAAGGAAAACCTTTATCTAAACATAAAGTTGAAAGTGATACTAAAAAAGACATTCAAAAATCACCAGATACCCTAAAATCAGAAAAAGAAACATATGCCTCAGGAACACCTTCTCCTGCTGCAAAAAAAATAATTTCTGAAAAAAACATTGATATTTCTTCAATTAAAGGCACAGGACGAGATGGAAGAATTACCAAAAATGATGTAATTAAAGGTAAGGTTTCAATGGGAACTATTCCTGAAAATGGTAATAGAGAACAGGCAACTAAAAAAATGTCATTACTGCGAAGAAAAGTTGCAGAAAGACTAGTCTCTGCTAAAAATGAAACAGCAATGCTAACTACTTTTAACGAGGTAGATATGTCGGAAATATTTGAAATAAGAAAAAAGTTTAAAGAGTCGTTTACTTCAAAACATGGAGTAGGTTTAGGATTTATGAGCTTTTTTACAAAAGCAGTTGTTAGAGCATTGAAAATGTATCCTGATGTTAATTCAATGATTGAAGGAGATCAGCAAATTACTTATGATTATTGTGATATTTCAGTTGCAGTTTCGGGTCCCAAGGGTTTAATGGTTCCAGTTGTTAGAAATGCAGAATCACTTTCATTTAAAAGTATTGAATCTGAGATAAAACGTCTAGCAATTACTGCAAGAGATGGAAAAATAACTATTGATGATATGACCGGAGGAACATTTACTATTTCCAATGGTGGTGTTTTTGGTTCAATGTTGTCAACTCCAATTATTAACCCTCCACAATCTGGAATTTTGGGCATGCACAATATAATTGAAAGACCTGTTGCAATTAAAGGTAAAGTAGTTATTCGGCCGATGATGTATTTAGCTTTATCTTATGATCATAGAATAATTGATGGAAGAGAATCTGTAGGTTTTTTAGTAGCTATTAAAGAAGCTTTAGAGGATCCATCAAATATTTTAATGGATAGTGATATTAAAAAGTCATTAGAACTTTAAAAAGACAAAGTCATTGTATTATAGTCTATTGATGCGTTTTTTTCAATTAAAAAGTCAGCACCTAATATACCATCTACATTTATATTATCACTCTCATTAAGAGCTTTGTTTATCGAGGTCATATCTATTAAAAGAAAATTCAATTTCACGACATTTTTTCCTTGATGACTTATTTGGGCTTTTTTAGACTTTGAAACATCAAACTTTCCATTTCCAGCTCCTGAGGCACTATATGATTTTTTATATTTTACGAGTTTGAAACCTTCACTACTTTCTATATTTATACAAGAATTAGAAGCACCACTATCAATTAAAAAGCTTCCCTCAATATCGTTAATAATCATTTTACATGTTATATGGTTTGTCTTTAGAACAAGACATTTAACTGAAGTCTTAGGATTTTTAATAAAGGGTATTGACATTTAGAATATTTAAATGCTAAAATAGTATTTTTATCATGTGAAATTAATAGATACCCATACCCATTTGTATATTGAAGATTTTGATCAAGATCGAGATAAACAAATTGAGCTGTCTATTAAAAATGGAGTTCACAAGTTTTTTTTACCTGCAATTGATAAGTCTTACACTGAAAGAATGCTGAGTCTTAAAGCTAAGTATCCAGAAAATATTTTCTTAATGTCAGGTCTTCATCCTACTCACGTTAAAGAAGATTATAAAAATGAACTTGAGCATGTAGAAAAAAACTTGAAAAACGGAAGTTTTTGCGCAGTTGGTGAAATAGGAATAGATCTGCATTGGGATAAAACTAATTTATCCAAACAACAAGAAGCATTCAATCAACAAATTATATGGGCTAAAGAATATGATTTACCTATAGTTATTCATTGTAGGGAAGCATTTGACGAGGTTTTCGATGTTTTAGAAAATCATAAAAGTGATAAGCTTAGAGGTATTTTTCATTGTTTTACTGGTAGTTTGACTCAGGCTCAAAGAGCAATAGATTTTAATATGAAGTTAGGAATAGGAGGGGTGATTACTTTTAAAAATGGTAAAATTGATAAGTTTATAAATGAGATTCCTATTGAATCAATAGTATTGGAAACAGATGCCCCATATCTAGCCCCTGTTCCTTATAGAGGTAAAAGGAATGAGAGTAACTACTTACCGATAATAGCAAAAAAAGTAGCAGAGTGTTATGATCTTCCTATAGAATTTATATCAAAAAAAACTTCAGAATCAGCTGGTCTGGTTTTTAATTGTTAGTCTATTGAGGACAAGTTCCCCAAACAGGTTTATTAGCTTCTGTAAGTGAAGACACATAGCTAAAGCCTGAAGGTTCAGATGAAATGTTTGTAACACACCAGTTTGTTAAATCTTGATTGAAAATGGTAGCATTGTCAAACATTTGTACCATGTCAGTCACACTAGAGGTGTTCCAGCCTCCTATATCTTGATTAAAAGCTCCAGCATAGTTAAACATCTTAACCATCCTAGTTACATTTGAAGTATTCCAACTACTTATATCTTGATTAAAAGCTGATGAATTATTAAACATCTGATACATTTCAGTCACGCTCGAAGTGTCCCAGTTTCCTAAATCTTGATTGAATACCTCAGCAGCATAAAACATAGACTCCATATTTCTCACATTTGAAGTATTCCAACCTCCTATATCCTGGTTGAATAAAGAAGCCTCAAAAAACATAGATTTCCATTCAACAACATTAGAGGTGTCCCAACTTCCAATATCTTGGTTAAATGAGGTAGCTCCATTAAACATATTGTTCATATAAATTACATTTGAAGTATTCCAACTTCCTATATCTTGATCAAAAGATGGAGCGTTCCAAAATACTCCATTCATATCCGTAACACTTGATGTATCCCAGTTTCCAATACCTTGATTAAATAAATCTGCTTCAAAAAACATTTGGTGCATATTAGTAACATTGGAAGTGTCCCAATTTCCTATATCTTGATTAAAATTTGAAGTAAAGGCGAAAAGTGTCCTCATGTTACTAACATTTGAAGTATTCCAATTACCTATATCTTGATTGAATTCATCTGCGTTAGCAAACATAGATTCCATGTTTTGGACAGCTGACGTATCCCAATTGCCTATATCTTGATTAAATAATAAGTTGTCGTGAAACATAGAGTCCATAAAGCCTACTTGTGAGGTATTCCAATTACCTATGTCAAAATTAAAATTAGACCCTCTAAACATATGACTCATGTTGGTGACATTTGAAGTATTCCAATTACCTATATCTTTATTAAAAATAGCATCTCTAAACATTGAATTCATATCAAGTACATTAGAAGTATCCCAGCCCCCTATATCATCATTAAATTTTATTGCCTCCATAAACATGCTTTCCATATTGGTAACATTTGAAACATTCCAATTTCCTATATTAA
>Ga0308013_10000524_pt1 | contig 19978 bp, 14 predicted proteins | sample Neamet181_FD_203131 | JGI IMG/M metagenome (GOLD analysis project Ga0308013, IMG submission 203131) | Marine microbial communities from water near the shore, Antarctic Ocean - #181 | ecosystem: Environmental > Aquatic > Marine > Unclassified | place: Southern Ocean | collected 2014-07-25
CTATTGTTAAACTTTTAACTAAATCTCCAGCATTTCTTGTTGCACTATCCATTGCTGTCATTCTTGATCCTTGTTCACTAGCTGAATTTTCTAGGAAGGCTTTAAATATTTGAGTTGAAATATTTTTTGGTAGCAAATCTTCTAGTATTTCATCCTCATCAGGTTCAAATTCATAAAAAACTTCGTTATCTTTTTTAAATTTTTCTTTTTTTTCAGCAGGAATAATCTGTTGCGCTTGGGGTATTTGAGTCATTACATTTTTAAAATTATTATAAAATAAAATACATTTATCAAATTCATTTTTGTCGAACAAATCTATAATTATTTTTCCAACATCGTTAGCCTCAATAAATGAAATTTTTTTTTTTTCTTTGAAACTAAGTTTTTGAACTATGTATTTACCATATTCTCTTTTTAATTGATCGTGTCCTTTTGATCCTATAGTAATTATTTTTAGAGTTTTTCCATCTTTTAAAACCTTTGAAAAATAATTTTTAGCTAATCTACAAATATTAGTATTGAATCCTCCACATAGCCCTCTGTCTGACGTCATCACCACACATAGGTGAGTTTGTTCTTTGCCAGTTCCCACTAATAGTTTTGGTGCGTTTGATGGGTCACTAATTGACTCTGTTAAATTTAAAATGATATTTTGCATTTTCTCACTATAAGGTCTGCCTCTTTCAGCGCTCTCTTGTGCTTTTCTTAATTTTGCTGCAGCAACCATTTTCATAGCCTTAGTAATTTTTTGTGTAGATTTTACACTAACAATTCTTTTTCTTAAATCGTCTAAGCTGGCCATTATTTTTTACTTTTTTTATATTCTTGTATTATTTGTATTAATGAATCTTCTGTTTCTTTTTCTAATTTTCCTGTATTTTGAATTGCGCTTATAATTTCATTTTTCTCATTTTTAATTTTTTCTAAGATATCTTTTTCAAAATTTTTAATCTGATCAAGCTCTACGTCGTCTAGGTATCCTCTTACTCCTGTAAAGACTGTAATAACCTGCTCTGCTACTGTAAGCGGTGAATATTGTTTTTGTTTTAAAAGTTCTGTTAATTTTGAGCCTCGGTTTAAAAGTTTTTGTGTAGCTGCATCTAAATCTGACCCAAACTGTGCAAAGGCAGCCATTTCTCTGTATTGAGCGAGTTCTAACTTGATTGATCCTGCCACTTTTTTCATGGCTTTCGTTTGTGCTGCAGATCCAACTCTTGAAACTGATAGCCCAACATTAACAGCTGGTCTAATACCTTGGTTAAATAATTGTGTTTCTAAAAATATTTGACCATCAGTAATTGAAATTACATTAGTTGGAATGTAGGCTGAGACGTCTCCTGCTTGTGTCTCTATAATAGGTAAGGCTGTTAAAGACCCACCGCCATTTGCATCACTTAATTTTGCAGCTCTCTCCAAAAGTCGGCTATGAAGGTAAAATACATCACCTGGGTATGCTTCTCGTCCGGGTGGCCTTCTTAACAATAGTGACATCTGTCTATAAGCTACAGCTTGTTTTGATAAATCATCATAAATAATTAGTGCATGCATTCCATTGTCTCTAAAATATTCTCCTATAGTGCAGCCTGTGTATGGAGCTAAAAACTGAAGTGGGGCCGCATCAGAAGCTGTTGCCGCAACGACTGTTGTGTATTTCATGGCGCCAGCATCTTCTAAAGTTTTAACAATCTGAGCTACTGTTGAACGTTTTTGACCGATAGCAACATAAATACAATATAGTTTTTTCTTTTCGTCGTCAGACTCATTAATTGCTTTTTGATTTATAATTGCATCAATGGCAACAGCTGTCTTGCCTGTTTGACGATCTCCAATAATTAATTCCCTTTGACCTCTCCCGACTGGTATCAAAGTATCAATTGCTTTAAGTCCTGTTTGCATTGGCTCACTAACAGACTGTCTAGGAATTATTCCTGGTGCCTTAACCTCTACTCTTTTTCTTTCGATTTTTTCACTTAAATTTCCTTTTCCGTCAATTGGGTTTCCTAATCCATCTAAAACTCTTCCTAAGAGTTCTTTTCCAACAGGTGAATCTACAATTGATCCAGTTCTTTTTACTATACTACCTTCTTTAATTTTTCTGTCATCTCCAAAAATAACCACCCCAACATTATCACTTTCCAGGTTAAGAGCCATTCCTTTAGAGCCATCTTCAAACTCAACCATTTCCCCTGCTTGTACGTTATCAAGACCAAAAATTCTGGCTATTCCATCGCCAACTGATAAGACTTTTCCTACTTCGGACACTTCGGCTTTTGCGCCAAAATTTTTTATTTGTTCTTTTAATATTTTAGTAATTTCTGAGGGATTAATTTGCATGTTATATTTCTAACATTTTTTGTTCGTATTTTTTTAATTTATTTTTAATTGAAGTATCGATCATAAGACTTCCTATTTGCATCTTTAAGCCACCGATTAGGTTTTCATCAACTTCGTAGTCAAGTGATATTGGCGCCCCCATTGTTTTAGAAAGATCTTTACTTAAGCTTTCAAGTTCTTCACTTGTCAAGTTTTTTGAAGAAACTAATGAAGCTTTTAATTCTCCTCTTTTTTTGGAAGCTAGAGACGTAAAATTTAGAAATATTTTCTTAATAAAAAAAATTCTTCTTTTAGTTACCAATACACCTAAAAAATTTTGAATTATTTTTGAAAGATTCATCTGAACTGATATTCTACTTAAGACTTCCAGTTGAATTGCCTGAGATTGAGTTGGATTTTTTATAAAATTTTTTAGCTCTTTGCTCGTGCTATAAATAGTTAAAAGTTCGTTAACATTTTTTTCTACCACTTCTAACTCTGAATGTTCATTGGCGAGCTCATACAACGCCAAGGCATATCTATTTGCGGTTTCTGAAGAAAATGATTTATTAGTACTCAGTATAACACCTCTAGATTAGAAATTTGATTAAGATTGAGGTGTCCTACCATAAGGATTGACATCGATCAAGGTGGTTAGATTGCTTTAAGCAAAGTTAATGGGGTCAACATCAACCGTAAGTTTTATTTTTTTAGAAATAGTTAAATTTTCAATAATTTTTCCCACTTTTTTTTGGATTAAATCACTATTTTTTGACCTCAATAACAACCTCGTTCTAAACTTCTTTTTAATTCTAAATATAGGAGAATCTACTGGGCCTAAAACATCAAGTTCCTCTAAAACACATAATTTTTTTTTAATTTCTTGTGCTGCCCTATAACTATCTTGACTAGAACTAGCTGAAATAATTAGAGCAACTAGTCGAGAAAAAGGAGGTAAATTTTTATTTTTACGAATTATTAGTTCATTGCTTAAAAATTTTTCTGGATTATTTGCTAATACATCTTTTAATGTTTCGTTTAATGGAGTTATAGTTTGATAAATAATCGTAGATTTTTTTGAAAATCTTCCTGCTCTTCCGCTTAATTGATTGTAAAGTTGTATATTCTTCTCTGTAGTTCTTAAATCGTAGCCCATTCCAGAAAAATCTGCATCCACAACAACAATACAATTTAATTTTGGAAAATTAAATCCTTTTGAGATTAACTGTGTTCCTACTAAAATATTAATTTCATTTCTTTCTATTTTTTTAAGAATAGATTCTGTTTCACCTTTTTTTGACAGAAAGTCACTTGAAAAAATTTTAATATTTTTTTTGGGAAAAATAATTTTTAATTCTTCATATATCTTTTCGACCCCTGGTCCGTACATGCGAAAATCACAAAGATCTTTATCTATCTTACAACGATTGTCTTTTTTGACCTTATTTCCGCAGTGATGGCAAATAAGTTTATTAATTGATTTATGATAGGTTAGGTAAATAGAACAATTTGAACAAAGATGTTTAAAACCACATTTTTTACAAATTAAAAATGGAGCATAACCTCTTCGGTTTAAAAAAAATAACACCTGTTCCTTTTTTTTTAAATATTCACTAACCATATTAATAGTCTCATCTGGAATAAAATGATCTTTCTTAAGCTCAACTTTTTGTAAATTTATTACCTTGGCTTCTGGTAAGGGGTATTCGCTGTAACGGCTGATTAGTTTTGTATGATTGTATTTTTTATTTTTTATGTTATTGAAAGTTTCTAATGAAGGTACTGCTGATACTAAGTGTATTGGTATGTTTTCAAAAGAAGCTCTAGCAATAGCCATGTCACGAGCATGATAAATGATTCCCTCATCTTGTTTGTACGATGGGTCATGCTCTTCATCTAAAACTATTAATCCTAAATTTTTAAATGGTAATAATAAAGAAGAACGAGCACCGATAACTAGCTTTAAATTATCGGCAATAATACCTTGCCAAATTTTTCTTTTGCTTTTAATTCCTATCTTTGAATGCCAAATTGAAGGTGTAAAACCAAAGAACTCCTCGAATCTGTCTCTAAATTGATTGGTTAAAAATATTTCAGGTAATAATATTAATACTTGCTGTTTTTTTTTTAAAATTTCTTTTATTCTTTCAAAATAAACTATTGTTTTTCCTGAGCCTGTAACTCCTTGCAGTAATGATACATTAAAAGTGTTGCCAAAATTTTTTAATTCTTTAAGACTTTTTTTTTGATCTTTGTTTAAACTAAAATTATATTTTTTTTTATTTAATTTTTCTTTGTTGTAGTCTTCAATTTTAGATGTATTTTTTTTATCTCCTAGACACATCTTTAAAACCTTTCCTTTTGGTGTTAAATTATATGCTGAGAACCAGTTTATGTAGCTTATTAAATTTTTATTAATTTTAAAATTATCTAATTTTTTTTCAATATTTCTTAATTTAAAAATTTTTACTGAAGGGTGGATTTTATCCCAAACAACACCTATTTCATTGAATTTTCCAAAAGGCACCATAACTATGTCACCAGGTTTCAGATTTTCTAAGTGACCGGAGTTATAGGTAAATGGAAAATTAAATACATTAGGTAGTAGTACAGGAACTTTCATTTTTGATAATCAAATTGATATTATATCAATTAAAAATGAATAGCTCTCTTATCAACAGCTAAAGCAGCTTCTTTTACTGCTTCTGTATGAGTCGGATGTGCATGGCATGTTCTAGCAATATCTTCTGCACTCGCGCCAAACTCCATAGCTAGAGCCATTTCGGCTATCATGTCACCAGTATGTGGACCGATCATGTGAACGCCTAAAACTCTATCTGTCGTACTGTCAGCTAATATTTTTACGAAACCATCTGTTTCATTGTTAACTTTAGCTCGCGAATTTGCAATAAACGGAAATTTACCAACTTTATAATTTATATTTTCTTTTTTAAGTTGCTCTTCTGTTTTTCCCACAACTGCTACTTCTGGAGAAGTGTAAACAACACCAGGTATAACGTTATAATTAATGTGGCCTGTTTGACCGGCAATAATTTCTGCTACTGCAATGCCTTCTTCTTCAGCTTTGTGAGCAAGCATTGGACCTTTAATTACATCTCCAATTGCATAAATATTACTTACCGAGGTTTGTAATTTATTGTTTACTTCAATCATGCCTTGTTTGTCTTTTTTGATTCCCATCTTTGTTAAATTTAACCCTTCCGTGTAAGGTTTTCTGCCAACCGCTACTAAAACTTTGTCAGCAAGAATTTTTTCTTGATTTGATGTTTCGTTATTTGTAAATATTACTTCAACTTGATTATTTTTATTGCTGACTGAAGTTACTTTTGAGTTTAATTTAAATTTAAACCCTTGTTTAGTTAAAATTTTCAAAAATTCTGATGAAATTTCTTTATCCATGCCGGGTGTGATATGATCTAAGTATTCTAGAACAGTTACATTTGACCCAAGACGTGACCACACTGACCCCATTTCTAGACCAATGTACCCCCCTCCAATTACTACGAAGTTTTTTGGCACTTCCTTTAAAGCAAGTGCTCCTGTTGAAGATACAATGTTTTCTTCATCAATTTCTACACCTGGTAACGAGGAAGGAGCAGATCCTGTTGCAATAACGATATTTTTAGACTTATATGAAGTTTTTTTTTCACCTTCATAAACAACAACATCATTTTTAGAAAATAAAACACCTTTACCTTTAATGTATGTAACTTTATTTTTTTTAAATAAAAATTCGATTCCTTTGGTTAAGACTTTTACTGATTTATCCTTATTAGCCATCATCTTATCTAGATTAAGTTTCAAGCCAGAAAACTCTATTCCCTGATCGTTAAAATTTTTTTGAGCCTTGTGAAATGACTCGGATAAATTTAAAAGACTTTTTGATGGTATACATCCTACGTTAAGGCAGGTTCCTCCTAATGATCCTCTTGATTCTACACATGCGGTTTTTAGGCCTAATTGTGCTGCTCTAATTGCGCACACATATCCACCAGGTCCACCGCCAATAATAATAATATCAAAATTATTTTCCATGATTATAAATTTAAAAATAGTCTTTTAGGATCTTCAAGGGAATCTTTTACTATTTTTAAAAAAGAAACAGCTTCTTTTCCGTCTACAATTCTATGATCGTACGACAAAGCCAGATACATGATAGGTCTAATGGAAACACTTTTATTAATTGCCACAGGACGTTCTATAATATTGTGCATGCCTAGTACTGCAGATTGTGGTGGGTTTAGAATAGGTGTTGATAGCATTGAGCCATAGATACCACCGTTAGTAATTGTAAAAGTACCTCCCTGCAAATCATCGATAACAATTTTACCGTCTTTTGCTTTTTGACCAAGTAATGTAATATTTTTTTCTATGTCAGCAAAAGACATTTCATCTGTATTCTTCAAAACAGGAACGACTAAACCTCTATCTGTGCCAACAGCTATACTGATGTTGTAATAATTTTTATAAACAATTTCGTCTCCTTGAATTTCTGCATTAACAACAGGATAATTTTTAAGTCCAACTACGCATGCTTTTACAAAAAAAGACATAAAACCTAATTTAATAGAATATTTTTTTTGAAATTCTTCCTTATGTTCATTTCTCATTGCCATAACTGAGCTCATATCAACTTCGTTAAAAGTGGTTAACATAGCTGCATTGTTTTGAGCTTCTTTAAGTCTTTTTGCGATGGTCGACCTTAGTCTTGTCATTTTGATTCTCTCTTCAGGGCCGTGCGTAATTTTTCTTTCTGAAGATTTTGGTTTAGTTCCCATTAAACCTAGAAGATCTTCTTTTAATATAACTCCATTTTTACCGGATCCTTTCACGTCTCTAAGATTAATATTAGAATCATTTGCTAATTTTCTTGCTGCAGGAGACACCAAGTTTGAATTTATATTCTTAGTATCTTTTAATTCGTCATGAACTTCTGTTAAGATAAGTGGTTCATCTTTATCTTCTAGAATTTCTTCTTTTTTTTCAAATAATTTTTCTTCTGATTTTTTTTTCTCAACAAATTCCGTTTTTTGTAAAGGAGGTGAATATTTTTTTTCCTCTGCGCTTGTCTTTGCTTCAATGGTTTTTGATTGAGTGATAGTTCCTAATAAAGTTCCGACATTAACAGTTTCTCCTTCTTTGACGGAAATTTTTTCTATTACTCCATTTAAGGGTGCAGGCACTTCAACGTTAACCTTGTCAGTCTCTAATTCAACTACTGCTTCATCGGCATCAACATTGTCACCTTCGTTTTTTAACCACTTCGCTACCGTAGCTTCTGTTACAGATTCTCCAAGTACAGGGACTAGTATACGTTCAGACATTAGTTAATTTTTCCAACTACCTTTTCTAATATTTCTTTTTGTTGTGCAAGGTGTTTATTAAGATTTCCTGTAGCAGTGGACGCAGAGGGTCTTCTGCCTATATATTCTACATTTTTATTGCTAAAATTAATGATTTCTAAAGTTCTATCAATGTAATGATTGACTGTGTTCCAGGCACCCATATTTTTTGGTTCTTCTTGACACCAATAAATATCTGCATTTTTAGCATATCTTTTTAATTCTTTGCCTAGTCTTTTCACAGGAAATGGATAAATTTGTTCTAGACGAATAAACACAACTTTATCATTTTTTGTTTTTTCTCTTGCATCAACTAAATCAAAATAGATTTTACCTGAACAAATAACTACTTTCTTAATCCCATTATCGCTTTTTAGATTAATTAATCCATATTCACTTGTATATGCCCGGTCAGGCAAAACCCTGTGGAAAGAAGTATCTTTAGTAAAATCATCTATAGTCGACACACATTGTTTATGTCTCAATAAAGATTTTGGTGTCATTATTATCAATGGCTTTCTAAACTCTCTGTGCATTTGCCTTCTTAGAGCATGAAAGTAATTAGCTGGTGTTGTGCAGTTTACTACTTGAATATTGTCACGTGCGCACATTTGTAAAAACCTTTCCAACCTTGCTGAAGAATGTTCAGGGCCTTGACCTTCGTATCCGTGAGGTAATAACATCACTAAACCGCTAGCTCTTCCCCATTTAGATTCACCAGAAGTTATAAATTGATCAATGATTATTTGTGCGCCATTAGCAAAATCACCAAATTGAGCCTCCCATAATACTAAGGTTTCAGGTTCTGATAAGGAGTAACCAAATTCAAACCCTAAGACGGCAAGTTCGGATAAAAGTGTATCTATTACTTCAAATTTTTTTTGATTTTCTGAAATATTGTTTAAAGGAATATATCTCTCGTGATTATCTTGATTCCTAAGCACAGAATGTCTTTGACTGAAAGTTCCTCTTCCAGAATCTTGTCCTGACAACCTTACAGAAAAGCCTTCGGTTAGTAGAGTTCCAAAAGCTAAAGTTTCGGCTGTTGACCAGTCTATTGGCAGATTATCATTAAACATTTTTTGCTTATTCTCAAATATTTTTTTTAATGTTTTGTGCAAATTAAAATTATTCGGGATTGTTGTAATTTTTCTGCCTATTAAATTAATTTTTTCTTTATCAACACCGCTAGCTCCCCTTTTGTCTTTACCTGGCGTGGGAACAAATCTAGACCAAACACCATCAAACCACTTCAGTTCCGGTTTGTAATTTTTCGACTCAACAAACTCTTTTTCTAGATATAACTTGAAATCAGTTATTTGTTGTTCTACTTCTTCTTTAGAAAATAGCTTTTCATTTACTAATTTTTCTGAATAAATTTTTAAAGATGTGGGATGAGATTTTATTTTTTTATACATTAAAGGTTGAGTAAAAGAAGGTTCATCGCCTTCATTGTGTCCAAATCTTCGGTAACAAAACATATCAATTACTACATCTCTATTAAATTGCTGTCTAAATTCAGTTGCTATTTTGGCGCAATGGACAACTGCTTCAGGGTCATCACCGTTAACATGTAAAATAGGTGCTTGGGCAATTTTTGCTACTTCACTTGGGTACGGTGAGGATCTTGCAAATCTTGGGGATGTGGTAAAACCTATCTGGTTATTAACAATAATATGAATTGTTCCACCTATATTATGTCCTGGTAGTCCTGACATTGCAAAACATTCTGCAACTATTCCTTGTCCCGCAAAAGCGGCGTCACCATGTATCAACACAGGTATTACTTTTTTTCTTTCCGGATCCTGGTGAAAAAATTGTTTTGCCCTTACTTGACCTAATACTACTGGATTAACAGCTTCTAGGTGGGAGGGGTTGTCAGTTAAACTAATATGCACAACATTACCATCAAACTCTCGATTTGACGATGCGCCTAAGTGATATTTAACATCTCCTTCAAAGTCTCTTTTAGCTGCGACGGCACTACCAAAAAATTCATTAAAAATTGCTTTGAATGGTTTGCCCATAACATTAGCTAAAACATTTAATCTGCCTCTATGGGACATGCCAATCTTAATTTCTTTTACTCCTAAATTTCCACCTCTTTTTATTATTTGTTCAAGTGCAGGTACTAAAGATTCTCCGCCATCAATCCCAAATCGTTTTGTTCCTACAAACTTAACATGTAGATATTTTTCAAAACCTTCTGCTTCGACAATTTTATTTAAGATTGCTTTTTTTCCATTTTCTGTAAAGACAACTTCTTTTCTTAAACCTTCTATTCTGTCTCTAATCCAATTTTTTTCATCTGGATCTCCCATGTGCATAAACTCGTAACCTATATTTCCAGAATAAGTTTTTTTTAATATATTTACAATTTCTAAAAGTGTTGCTTCTTGCAATCCTAAAACTCCATCTAAAAATATTTTCTTATTAAGATCGCTTTTAGTAAAGCCGTATGTTTCAGGTTTTAATTCAGGATGTTCTTCTCTTACCATTAGACCTAGGGGGTCAAGGTTGGCGATTAAATGCCCTCTAATTCTAAAAGCTCTAACGAGCATTATTGCTCTTATAGAATTTTTTGCAGATTCCTCCGTTAAAGAAAAATCTTCAGTTTTATTTTTTTCCAACAAATCTTTTTTTTGAGGGTCCTGTAAATATAGATTATCTTTTTTAATTTTTTTTTTAGGGGCCCAACTAGGTCCTTCTAGAGTTTTAGAAATAATTTCTTTATTTTCTTTAAGTCCATCAAAAAACTCTTTCCAACCTTCGGGTAAATTATTTGGATCCTTTAAATATTCTGAGTAGTACTCTTCTATAAAAGCAGAATTGCTTCCTGCTAGGAAAGAGGTTTTTTTAAATATGTTATTATCTTGAGACGATGACATTTAATATCTCATAATAACATATAATTTTTTTTATTAACTATTTAGTTTTTCAAGCAAGGTTTTGCCAATATCTGCTGGAGATTTTGAGATTGTTATACCTGCTGATTTCATTGATTCTATCTTATCTTCAGCTCCGCCCATACCTCCAGATACAATTGCACCAGCATGTCCCATTGTTCTGCCTACAGGGGCTGTTAATCCTGCAATAAAACCTACCATTGGTTTTTTAATTTTAGATTTTTTAATAAATTCTGCTGCCTCTTCTTCGGCAGATCCGCCAATTTCACCAATCATGACAATAGATTTTGTTTCGTCATCCTGAAGGAATAATTCTATACAATCGATAAAATTAGTTCCATTAATAGGATCTCCACCAATTCCAATGCATGTGGATTGGCCCATTCCACTAGTTGTTGTTTGAGCTACCGCTTCATATGTCAGAGTGCCTGATCTTGAAACTATTCCGACAGAACCTTTCTTGTGAATATTCCCAGGCATAATACCAATTTTGCACTCATCTGGAGTTATAATTCCTGGGCAGTTAGGGCCAATCAAACGACTTTTACTACCGATTAGATTTTGTTTTACTTTAATCATGTCGATAATCGGAATACCCTCAGTTATGCAAACCACTAGTTCTATTTTTGCGTCTAGTGCTTCAATAATAGCAGAGGCAGCAAATTTTGGTGGAACATAAATCATTGTTGCGTTTGCACCTGTAGTTTTTTTTGCTTCTTCTACTGAATTGAAGACAGGCAAACCTAAATGTTTTATACCTCCTTTTTTAGGTGTCACACCACCCATTAATTTTGTACCGTATTTTAAAGCTTGTTCAGAATGAAAAGTTCCATGTGTTCCAGTAAAGCCTTGGCAAATGACTTTTGTATTTTTATCAACTAGAACTGACATTTATTTTATTGCCTCAACAATTTTTTTTGCTGCATCGTTTAAATCTGATGCTGATAGTATCTTTAAATTTGATTTATCTAGTATGTTTTTACCCTCTTGAAAATTTGTACCTGCAAGTCTCACTACCAATGGTACGTTTAAATTAGTTTCCTGGGCAGCCTCTAACACCCCTTGAGCAATTATATCGCATCTCATAATTCCACCAAATATATTAATTAAAATTCCTTTAACATTCTTGTCGGATAAAATTAATTTAAAGGCAGCTGACACTTTTTCTTTTGAGGCTCCACCTCCTACATCTAAAAAATTTGCAGGTTCTTCACCGTGTAGCTTAATTATATCCATAGTAGCCATTGCAAGTCCAGCACCATTTACCATGCACCCAATTGATCCATTTAATTTAATGTATGCTAAATCATGTTTACTTGCTTCTATTTCTGCCGGCTCTTCTTCGTTTAAATCTCTTAGTTCTAAAATTTCAGGTCTTCGAAAAATTGCATTATCATCAAAGCTCATTTTTGCGTCTAAACATATTAGCTTTTCATTTTTTGATATAATTAACGGATTAATTTCTATTAAACTTGCATCCTTTTCTATTAATATTTTATATAAAGATTGAACTAATTTTGAAGCTACCAATTTCTGATTCTCATTTAAATTATATATTTGTATAATTTTATTTACATCCTCTGTTTGCACATTTTTTCCCATAGAAACCTTTGTGGTAATAATTTTTTGCGGTGAATCTGCGGCCACTTTTTCAACATCCATACCTCCTTCGGTACTGCTAATGAAAGCAATTTTTGAGCTTTCTCTATCTACAACACAAGATAGGTAAAACTCTTTGGAAATATCTGATGCTTCTTCAATGTAAAGTGTTTTTACCTCCTTTCCTTCTGGACCTGTCTGGTGAGTTTTTAAAATTTTTCCAAACATGTCTTTTGCTTGATCTTTTAGCTCTTTAATACTTTTTACAAGCTTAACACCTCCTGCTTTTCCTCTTCCACCGGCATGAATTTGTGCTTTCAGAACAAATTGATTTGTCGTGAGTTGATTAATTTTTTTTTCTATTTCTTCTAACGAAAAAATAACTATTCCCTTGGACACGGGTGCCCCATAATCTCTGAGTATTGTTTTAGCTTGATATTCGTGGATATTCATAATTAATTGTATAAAATTTTACTTATTACTATTAGTTTTTTTGTTAGAATCAAACAGTAAAATTATAAGTCAAACATATTTTAAGCGTACATATGATATTTAACTACGACCACTATCAAATTGATATTAAGACTTTGATTAAACTTTCAGGGCAAAAAAAAAGAAGAATTTTAGACTTTGGTTGTGGCAAGGGTGTCTGGGGCCAAAATAGAACTAGTATTAAAGGTATAGATAAAATTATTCTATACGATAAAGAAAAAAAATTAACTGGTTTTTTAAAAAAAAAATATAAATTAAAAAAAATTAAAATAAATTTTAATTATAAAAAGATTTTAAACGAAGAAAAATACAATATAGTAATTTTTTCCTCTGTAATTCAGTATATTGAAAAAAATAAACTTAAGAGAATTATTTACGATATTGCAAAAAATAAAAGCAGAGAAATTTTTATATTATCTGATGTTCCGCTTTTACCTAGGTTTTTGGAGTTTATAATTTTACCTATACTAAATTTTAGACGTTTTATTTTTGTGTGCTCTATTATTTTTTCAAGAAAGTATAAAAATGTAAATTATAATTATTATAAAAAAAATGATTTTAACTTTTACAGTAAAGATTTTGATGTGAGTTTTCATAGTAACTTACATGACTTAAAATTGCTTAGACGTACAATTGTTTTAAAATTAAAAAAAAACTAATTACAGTCTTTCAAAGTGTATGAATTAGTTATTTCATTCAATTCAGTTTTATTAAAACAAATATCTTCAAAATAATCTTTAAAATGATTAAAACCTGGATATCTAACAAAAAAAATAACCTTAATTTTTTTTTTGATTATAATTTTATTTATATGTGCTTTATAAAAATTAAAATATTCATTTCCTTTTAAAGGGTAACTATTGCCACCACGTGTGTACCAACGATTCGGTATATTTAGGTTTTCTTCAAGTAGTAGTGAAAAAAATTGATCTGTTGTAATGACCATTTTAGGCCTTTTTTCCCTGCCTATATGAATGGAAGCGTCTTTTAATAAAGCTATTTCTTTTTTAGGATTATCGGGAAATAGTGGTGTTATCCATTTTAAGTTTTCAAATTTTTTATTCAAATCAGAACCTTTAGCAAAATTTGAAAGGTTAACGTTTTGTAAGTCTATAAATTTTCTTTTTGAATTATATTCCCCATGATACTTAAGTGTGCAAAATAAAACTATAATTACTAAAACCATTTGTGTTTTAAATAATTTAGGATATTTTCTTTTAAAAAAAATATGAAAAAAAGCACCCAAAAAAGGTATTAGAGAAAATATATAAGTTTGGTTTGAAGTTAGTAGTTGGTTAAATATTAAAGCAATGCCTAAAAAAATTAAAGAAAAATTTATTATACCCTCTTCTTTTGATAAATTTTTATTTAGAATTTCTTTACACGTAGTTATAAGGAATAATAAAATATACAGATTTATAAATTTGAAATGACCTATAATATTTCTAAAACTGCTTCTCTCATACAAAGTAAAATGAGCTAACTCGTTTCCTGTAATTCGATTTTTTGCTATTGAAAGAGGAAATAAAAAGTATTGAATCCATATATTTTCTATTGGGACCTTAGTAAACCATAAGTAAATAAATAATAACATTATTGTTGATAAAAAACCGATTAAAAGAATGGCAAATAAACGTTTTTCGAAATTATAATAAAAATAAATAAATAAAAAAATTAAAATAATCAAACCACTAAAAGTTGCAGGGTTCTGCATGCTAAAAAAAGCTAAGAAAATAATTATTGGTAAGAAAAAAAATGAGATTCCAGACTTAAATTTAATACAGTGAAAAAAAACAAGAATCGCCAATAAAGAAAAAGTATATGAATGAAGATAGGCGAACGGAGTACCTGAGACAGTATAGGCTAGAACAGAAAATGCTACAGAATAAAATAAGCTTAAATATTTATTTAAATTGAATTTTAATAAAGTTGTAAAAAAGAAAACTGATATTAATGAATTTAACAATGATGCATGTAAAACGTAGCTATTCCAGCTTAGTCCAAATGTCCAAAAAAAAAAGGCTTGTAAATAATCGACTACAGGGCCTGTTGTTATCCAGATATCCTTGAATGGATGAAGGCCCAATAGAATACTATAAGCAGTATCAAAAAAGGCAAAAGTATCTATTGGATAAACACCTAAATTTGCATAATAATAATTTATTCCAAATGAAAATAGTAATATAAAAAAATAAAAAAAAAGATTATTTTTTAGAAAATTTTTATTCATTGTTAATTTTTACAGTATATCTGCAATTTTGTTAATTGATTTGTATATAAATTCACGTTATTTCTGAATTATAATTTAATTATTTTATAAAATGTTAAAAAAAAAAATATATACTGTCCAAGAGGCTAGCGAGTTAAGTATTGACGAAGTTCATTCTCTCTACAGTAATTTTATAAACCCCAATCAAACTAAAATTTTTTCATCTCTTCCCTTCGGTAAAGAAACTTTCGAAACAGCTGAAGGTGTTTATATTACTGCTACCAACGGAAAAAAAATTTTAGATTTTACAGGTGGACTTGGTGTTTTAGGCTTAGGACACAATCATCCAAGAATATTAAACGTAAGAATAAACTTTCAAAAAGAAAAAAAATTAGAAGTGCATAAAATTTTTTTTTCAAAATATATGGCTGCACTATCAAGTAGTATTAGTTCATTACTACCAGATAATTTGCGTAAATCTTTTTTTTTAAATTCTGGTGCTGAAGCGGTTGAAGCGGCCATAAAAGTTAGCTTTAGATCTTATAATGGCAATAAAAAAAATATTCTTTATTCAGATAAATCATATCATGGAAAATTAATTGGAAGTGGCAGTGTGTCTGGCTCCTATGAAAAAGAAAATTATTTTCCAAAGATGGAAAACTGCCATAATTTTAAATTTAACGATCCGCAGGACTTAGAAAATAAAATTGAAACACTAGAAAAAAATAATGGTGGCGTATACGCTGTTATAATAGAACCATTTAGTGCTAGTTTGCTTAAATCCTGTTCTAATGAATTCTTAGAAAAACTTTTTAATCTCAAGAAAAAATTTAATTTCCAAATAATATTCGATGAAGTTTTTACCGGTTTTTTTAAATCCAAAAAAATGTTTTACTTTCAAAATTTTGATAATTTTTTTCCAGATATTATTTGTCTGTCTAAAACTTTTGGTGGGGGAAAATCTTCTATATCTTGTTTGGTTATTGATGATAAAACTTACGATAGTGCTTATGGTAAGCTAAATAATACGTTTCTTCATACAACAACTTATAATGGATTTGGAGAAGAGACTGTTACTGCTCTAGAAGCATTAAATATTCTTTCAGAACCTGAATTTAAAAATAAAGTTAATCAACTTTCTGATTTACTAAGTAAAAAATTAACAATATTAAAAGACAATCATTCAGACAAAATTGAAGAGGTTAAAGGAACGGGATTGTTAAATGGTATAATATTCAAATCTTACTCGTCGTCTCTTGCAGAAATGGTAGAAAAAATTCCAATAAATCTAATCAAAGACAAATCTTTTTTCTTAAAAAAATTAACTGCTACAGTAATTTCAGCAGAATTGTACGAAAAATATAATATTTTAACCTCAATAAATGACTCGGAAAACTCAAATCATTTAAATATTTCTCCTTCTCTAATAATAGAAAATAAAGATGTTGATTATTTTTTTTCTAGCTTAAGTACCGTATTAAAAAGTAATTTAAATTTAAAAACACTAGATTTAATTTTTAATTTTATTAAATCAAAACTCAAATAATTAAATAATGCACAGCTTGGATAAAATTGAACACGAGTATAAAACTATAAGCTCATGGAATCATAGCCATAAAAAGAGATCATTGGTATTTTACCCAAAAAATATTAATGAAGTTAAAAAATTTATCAGATTGATCAAAAGGGATAAAAAAAATTATATCATAAAAACTGGTGCATGCTCGTATGGTAGTAAGTCTATAAATGCTGACAATAACACTGTAATTGCGTCGCTGATAAGAATTAATAAAATTATAAAAATAAACAAAACAAATTTAATTGTTCAAAGCGGAATGCTTATATCTGATCTAACACGTGAGATAAAAGACAAAAGAATTACATTATTTTCTGTTCCAGGTGGTAGCAATATTTCAATAGGTGGTGCAATTTCTGCTAATGTAATTGGTAAAGATTCTTCAAAACAGAATTCATCTTTTGGTGACTCAGTGAATGAGCTTGATGTACTAACAGTAGATGGAAATATTGTAAAAATCCGTACGGCTAAAGAGTTGAGCAAATATATTGGTGGATTTGGTTTTGCAGGAATAATTCTTCAAGCAAATTTAAAAATAAAGAAAATTTCTTCAAATAATCTAATTGTCCAGACTACCTATCTTAAAGATTTAAATGATATAAAAAAACATTTAGATAAAAAAATCAATGATTTCAGGTATGTTATAGTTAACCCTTTTTTTAAAAAAAAAAGTTTTGCTATGGCTTATGACGCAAATTTCGTAAAAAATAAAAATAATATCTTTAAAAAAATTAATCTTAAACCTTATTTTTTTGAGAAATATCTTTTAAGATTTCTTTCATATTTTTTAAATAAAACCACTTGGACTTTTTTTTATTTTTTATACTTTTATACAAAAAACCATAAAAAAAAATTAGTAAACTTACACAACTTTTACTACGAATCTAAATACAAACAGCTAATCCCATTTATTACAAGAGATGGCTTAGTGGAATATGAGGTTATGATAAAAAATAATTTTGAGAGAAATATTAATAAAATAAAAAATTTCATTCAGGTAAATAAGTTTAATCCAATCTACATAATTATTAAAAAATTATATAAATCAAAAAACAAAAATTATAACTATAGTTTTAATGATAACGGTTATGCTGTGGCAATATCTTTAGATCGAAAAAATCTTACTTTATTCAAACAAAAAAAATTTCTTGCTTTGTTGGATAAAAACAATTTTAAACTCAATTTTTCTAAAACAGATCAAAAGATTTTAAATAGGTGTGATAATAAAAATTTTTTGTTTTTGAGTTCTTACAAAAAAATGATACAGAACACATATGAAATATCCAGGCAAAGAGCTAGAAATATTTAATAATGCGAAAGTATTTCAACGCTATGTTTTTTTTTTTATAAAAAAATATTTAAAAGGAAACATATGTGAAATCGGTGCTGGCATAGGTAGTTTTACTGATCACTACATTAATAGTAGTGATAAAATTTTGGTGAGTGATTTAGATCCTCTCAACTTTAAGGTCCTTAAAAAAAAATATGCACATCATAAAAATCTAACAGTAGTTAAGGGTAAAATTGTAAATATTAATCATCAATTTGATACAATAATTTATCTAAATGTTCTTGAACATATTAAATATGATGTTGATGAAATCAAAGCTGCAATGAAAAAATTAAATCCTAATGGACATTTAATTTTTTTAGTTCCTGCTCATCAAAAATTATTCACAAAATTTGATAAAGAGATAGGACATTTTAGACGCTATCATATTAATTTTTTTAAAATGCATAAGCCTAATCTGTTAATAATAAAAAAATTAATTTATTTAGACCTAGTTGGTTATTTTTTATATTTTCTAAATAAGTTTTTTTTTAAAGAAGAGGTTTACCCTTCTAAAACTAAGGTTATGTTGTGGGATAGATTATTTATACCAATAACGATTGTTCTAGATTATTTTTTTAATTATAGATTTGGTAAAAATATTCTTTGTGTTTATAAAAAAAAGTAATATTAAAGATCTTTATCTATTTTCTTTGCTGCATTAAACAGTTCTTTTACGGCTTGTATTGAATGATCAAAGTTATTTTTTTCTTCACTGCTTAAATTAATCTCAATCACTTCTTCTATTCCATTTTTTCCTATTACAGCTGGTACCCCAACGTATAAATCTTTAATTCCGTACTCTCCGTTTAGGTATGCCGCGCAAGGTAATTTTTTCTTTAAGTCTTTTAAATAACTTTCAGCCATCTCTACTCCTGATGCAGCAGGGGCATAGAATGCCGATCCTTTTTCTAATAGTTTAACTATTTCTGCCCCTCCGCTTTTAGTTCTTTCAACTATACTATCTAATTTACCTTTATCTAATTTTCCATCTTTAACTAAATCTAACACAAGCTTACCTTCTACTGTTGTGTGGTTTAGCATTGAAACCATTGTGTCCCCGTGGCCTCCTAGTACTAGGGATTTTATTTTTTTTACTGGCACTTTTAATTCTTGTGACAGAAAATATTTGAACCTGGAAGTGTCTAGAATTCCTGCCATTCCAACAACCATATTTTTTGGTAGTCCAGAATATTTTTGTAAGGCCATAACAATAACATCTAAAGGATTTGTTATGCAAATTACAAAGGCATTGGGTGATGTATTTTTGACACCTTCAGCCACCTGTTTAATAATTTTTAAATTTATTTCAAGCAAATCATCCCTCGTCATACCTGGCTTTCTTGGTACGCCAGCTGTGATAATTATAACATCAGAGTTTTTTGTATCTTCGTAGTTACTCGTTCCTATTATGCTGACATCAAAACCATCAACTGAAGATGACTGTGCGATGTCTAAAGCCTTGCCTTTTGCTATTCCCTCTGCCACGTCAAATAACACTACATTTGCCAATTCTTTTAGAGCTATTAAGTGGGCAAGTGTGCCTCCAATTTGGCCGGCACCTATTAATGATATTTTTTTTTTCATTTTTTACTTCATTGTTGGCATCACAAATTCTGGATCAGATCTTAAACCTGATGGCCATCTTGATGTGATTGTTTTTAATTTTGTGTAAAATCTAACGCCTTCTGGACCGTGCATATGTTGATCTCCAAATAAAGATCTTTTCCAGCCACCAAAACTGTGAAAAGCCATAGGTACAGGTATTGGTATATTAATACCAACCATTCCTACTTGCACTTTACTAGCAAATGTTCTGCCTGAGTCTCCGTCTCTTGTAAAAATTGCTACACCGTTTCCGAATTCATGTTCGTTAACAAGGGACAGAGCTTCTTCAAAGTTTTTTACTCTTACAATTGATAAAACAGGACCAAAAATTTCTTCTTTATAAATTCTCATATCTTTTTTAACTTGGTCAAACAAACAACCGCCGATGTAATAACCATTTTCATACCCTTGTAATTTTAAATTTCTTCCATCTACAACTAATTGAGCCCCTTCTTTGACTCCAATATCAACATATCCTTTTACTTTTTCTAAATGTTCTTTAGTAACAAGTGGGCCCATTTCAGATTTTTTATCCATACCTGATCCTACTTTTAAAGCTTCAACTTTTTTAGCTAAACTTTC
>Ga0308013_10000529_pt1 | contig 19913 bp, 19 predicted proteins | sample Neamet181_FD_203131 | JGI IMG/M metagenome (GOLD analysis project Ga0308013, IMG submission 203131) | Marine microbial communities from water near the shore, Antarctic Ocean - #181 | ecosystem: Environmental > Aquatic > Marine > Unclassified | place: Southern Ocean | collected 2014-07-25
TGTGGCTGCATCAAAATTTAAGAAAATAACTTTCGGTTTTGGTAAATCAACCGCTTTAAATAAGCCTAATTCTTCTAAAACCAAATAAATTCGATCCAACCCAAAAGAGATTCCAACTCCAGAGACCTCTTTTAATCCAAATATTCCTGTTAAATCATCATAACGTCCACCGCCACCAACAGAACCCATTTGCACCTCTCTTGGAGCTGCTACTTCAAAAATAGCGCCTGTATAATAATTTAAACCTCTTGCTAAAGTTACATCAACTTCTAAAGCTGCAGTTTCTAAACCTAGTTCATCAACCGAATTAATTACAAAAAGCAACTCTTTAACACCATTTATCCCTTCTTCAGAAGTTGACAACATGCTTTCTAAAGATGCTAACTTCTCTAAATTAGATCCTGTAAAATCAAACAAAGGCTGTACTTTTTCAATGGCATCTTCAGTAATTCCTTTGGAAATCATTTCTTTTACAACACCCTCTTTACCTATTTTATCTAACTTGTCTAAAGCGACTGTAAAATCAATTAATTTATCTTGAGCACCAATAACTTCGGCAATTCCAGATAGTATTTTTCTGTTGTTTATTTTAATCGTTGTTCCTGCTAAACCTAATTTGCTAAAAACAGTGTCATACAATTGAATAAACTCAACTTCTTGCCATAAAGATTTACTTCCAACAACATCTGCATCACATTGAAAAAACTCTCTAAAACGTCCTTTTTGTGGTCTATCTGCTCTCCAAACTGGCTGTACTTGATATCTTTTAAAAGGAAATGTTATCTCATTTTGATGTTGCACCACATATCTTGCAAAAGGAACTGTTAAGTCGTAACGTAACGCTTTTTCGGATATTTGAGCAGTTAATTTTAAGCTGTCTTTTTCAGACAATAATTTTTCATCCGCTTTTGCTAAATAATCTCCAGAATTTAAAATCTTAAAAATAAGTCGATCTCCTTCTTCACCATATTTCCCCATTAAGGTTGATGAATTTTCAAAACTTGGTGTTTCTATAGGTTGAAATCCGAAGGTTTCAAAAGCAGTTTTAATCGCATCCATAATGTATGTACGATTTGCTACTTCAGTTGGCGAAAAATCTCTTGTTCCTTTTGGGATGCTTGGTTTCATAAAATTCAGTTATCAGTGTTCATTCATCAATTATCAGTTTTTAATTACCTATAACTAATTTTTAACATTGATATATGATAATTAGTAAATGATAATTGAGTCCGCAAATATCGTGAAAAATTATACTTTTTCAGGAGTTGTAAGGGTTTTATTTCTAAGTCTTAAACTGTACAAAGAAGCATTTAATTCGAAACCTAATAATAGGATTATTGAGTTTAACCAAACAAAAAGCATTAGAATAAGTAACGTACCGATAGAACCATATAATTGATTGTATTGTGCAAATTTAACTACATAAATTCCGAATAAATAAAAGGTACATAAAGATAAAATAGTTGTTAAAATTGCACCTCCAGAAAAGAATTTAGTTTCTTTACCTTGCTTGGTTCCGTACCTAAAAAGTAAGGAAACAATGGTGAAAATCATCACCAGAAAAAGAAACCCTCTTCCGTAATAAAACAGGTTTAAATCATCTGTATTTAGCCAGCCATTTTTATTAATTTTAGACAACGCAACTTGGTACAGAATAACTAAAATAATTGTGACTATTAAAAAGAGAGACGTTAACAAAGAAACTCCCAAAGAGATAAAATACGCTCTAAAAACATTTCGCATTTCTTTTACATGGTACGAATATTCAAATCCGCCAAAGATTGCATTGACACCATTTGTCATTAAAAAAATCGATAACAAAAAACCAAAAGATAACAAACCTCCGTATTGATTGTTAAGAATGTCATTAAGCACCAAGTCTACAGCTTCAAAAGTTTGTGGTGGTAGAATATCTTTAATAAATGAAAACAACCCTTCTGGAAAACCATCTATTGGTATGTACGGAATTAACGTTAAAATAAACAGCATAAAAGGAAAAACCGCCATAAAGAAACTGAATGCAATCCCTCCTGCTCTTGTGGTTAAAGCACCTTCAACAATACCAATAATGTACATTTCTAGAACGTCGTACAAAGACATACCCTCTAAACCTGGAATTTTTATTTTCTTTCCAAATTTCACCAATACATTTACAACTGGTATTTTTTCTAGCTTGTCCTCTATTTCTTTACTCATTAATTTAGTTACAAAGTTTTTTTAGTTGCAAAGTGGCAAGTTAGTTCTTTTTAAAAATAGTTTCAAAGTTAAAAGTAGTTACAAAGTAGCAAAGTTACTATTGTAACGAATCAACTTAAATCCACTATTTACAACTACTTTGTTACTCTGCGACTCTGCAACTAACCTTCAAAGTGGCAAAGTTAAAATTAGTTTCTTTTTGATTTTATACTTCTTATAAAACTTGATAACATTCGTTCTATTTCTCTTGATAATTCATATAATACATCAAACTTGTTTTTTTTGATATACTCCAAATTAAAAGCGATCTCTAATTGTGTTTGTAATTCAAAAAGTGATGCTAATGCAATATTTAGAAAACGAAGATAATCATTCACACCTTCTCTTCCGAATCCTTCAGAAATATTACTTGGAACTGAAACTGCAGATCTTCTTAATTGAGAAGTCAAACCAAATGTTTCTTCTTTTGGAAATGACTTAGAGATCTTATAAACCTCAGTAACAAAGCTCATCGACTTTTGCCAAACTAATAAATCTCTAAACGTTTTCATTTCTTTTTTTTAAAATAGTTTCAAAGTTAAAAATAGTAACAGAGGTAAAAATAGTTTCAAAGTGGCAAAGTTACTATTATAACGAATCAACTTAAATTCACTATTTACAACTACTCTACAACTAACCTTCAAAGTAACAGAGTTAAAATAGTTTCAAAGCAGCAAAGTTACTATTGTAACGAATCAACTTAAACTTACTATTTACAACTACTCTACAACTAACCTTCAAAGTAACAGAGTTAAAAATAGTTTCAAAGCAGCAAAGTTACTATTGTAACGAATCAACTTAAACCTACTATTTACAACTACTCTACAACTAACCTTCAAAGTAACATAGTTAAAAATAGTTTCAAAGCAGCAAAGTTACTATTGTAACGAATCAACTTAAACCTACTATTTACAACTACTCTACAACTAACCTTCAAAGTAACATAGTTAAAAATAGTTTCAAAGTGGCAAAGTTACTATTGTAACGAATCAACTTAAATTCACTATTTACAACTACTTTTCACTCTGAAAATTTGTGACTCTGTTACTCTGCTACTCTGTTACTTTGAACCTTTGCTACTTTGCCACTTTGCCACTTTGTTACTCAATATTTATTTTATAATCTAAAAGAAGTCCATAAAGGTTCTCTTTACTAAATTTTGCTGCTTTTAAACGATTTTTCTCAGGGTTGATCTTAAAGTTAAACGCCGTTTTAAAGTCTGATTTTTCTAAATTTGTATTTTCAAAAATAGCGTTTTTTAAATCACAATTATCTAAAGTAGAACTCATTAAAACAGTTTCTGTAAAATCTACTTCTTGTAAATTACAATCTACAAACTGTGTACTCGAAATTTTTAATTGATAAAAAGATGAGAAATTTAACTGACATTCTTTAAATGAAAACTGCAATAAAAAAGAATCACATTCATTAAATTTTACTCCGATCATTTTACAATTTATAAACTGAACATCCTTAAAAGCAGTATCTTTAACGATTGTATTACTGAAATTACAATCTATAAATTTACACTCTACAAACTGAATATTAGAAGCGTGAATCCCTTCAAAATTACAATTTATAAATGTACAATTGTCATATTCTCCCTTTTTGATCTTGGCTTTTCTAAAATCAATTTTCGAATATTCTTCGCTGTCAAAATAATTGTTTTTCATATCTTTTTTCTAGAGTTGCAAAGTTAAAAGTAGTTTCAAAGTAGCAAAGTTATTATTGTAAAGAATCAACTTAAATCCTCTATTTACAACTGCTTTGCAACTCTGCTACTTTGAATCTTTGCACCTTTACCACTTTGCCACTTTGCTACTCTGCAACTAACCCTCAAAAGCTTTCAAGCTTAAATCTAAATTATAAACGGAGTGTGTTAATGCGCCTGAAGAAATAAAATCGACACCACAATCAGCATATTTTCTAATAGTATCCTCATTAATTCCGCCAGAAGATTCTGTTAAACAAGTAGTCCCAATTAAAGCAACCGCTTTTCGAGTATCTTCATAATTAAAGTTGTCAATTAAAATTCGATACACACCTTGATTAGAAAGAATTTCTTTAATTTCTGCTAAACTTCTTGCTTCAACAATTATCTTAATATCTAAATTTTTATCACTTAAATATTTCTTCGTTTTTGTAATTGCAGCTGTAATTCCGCCTGCAAAATCGATATGATTGTCTTTAATCATCACCATGTCATACAAAGCAAATCGGTGGTTTTCTCCGCCTCCAATTTTTACAGCCCATTTTTCTAAAGCTCTAATTCCTGGTGTGGTTTTTCGAGTATCTAAAACTTTGGTTTTCGTGCCCTTTAATAAATCCGCGAAAAAGGCTGTTTTAGACGCAATTGCAGACATTCTTTGCATTGCATTCAATACCAATCTTTCTGCCATTAAAATGGATTGAGATTTCCCTGAAACATGAAAAACGATATCTCCATATTTTACTCTTTCTCCGTCATTTATAAAAGTCTCAACCTGTAAATCAGCATCAACATATTTAAAAACTTGTTTTGCAAATTCAACTCCAGCTATAATTCCGCCATCTTTGACCAACAATTTTGCTTTTCCTTCAGCACCTGCAGGAATACAAGAAAGTGAGGTGTGATCTCCATCACCAATATCTTCTCGTATTGCATTTTTTATGATGATGTCTAATTCTTTTTCAAATTGTTCTTTTGATATCATATTTTTTTATTCTGATGTAAAAATAGCAATGATTTTCAACTTTTTGTCAGTTCGAGTCAATTTATACCTAAAAACCAATAAATTTGTATTTATTAATACAATTATAATCGAGAAGATAATTAGTTCTCGACTGCGTTCTAACTGACAAAAAAATGAAAATTAAATTACTTGCAATCGGTAAAACTGATAATAAAAACTTAATTCAGTTAATTGATGAATATCAAAATAGATTAAAACATTATATAAAGTTTGAATTAGAGATTATTCCTGATATTAAAAATGTGAAGAATTTAAGTGAAATTCAGCAAAAAGAAAAAGAAGGTGAAATGATTTTATCTAAACTACAAAACACAGATCAGTTGGTGTTGTTAGACGACAAAGGAAAGCACTTTACTTCTATTGAATTTAGTCAATATTTACAAAAGAAAATGAATGCAGGAATTAAACAATTGGTATTGGTTATTGGTGGTCCTTATGGTTTTTCTGATGCCGTTTATAAAAAATCAATTGGAAAAATATCATTGTCAAAAATGACGTTCTCCCATCAAATGATTCGTTTATTTATTGTGGAACAACTCTACAGAGGATTCACTATTTTAAAGAATGAACCGTATCATCACGAGTAGTAGCCAATCCTAGGCTTCCTAAAAAGAAGGAACTCATGCTCTAAAAAAAACTTAAGTTGCTTTTAAAATTTAAGGAGCTAAAAACGTTGTAACTTTGTTACTTGCTTTTAAAACTTTGCAACTAAAATTATGAAACTTGTCTTTGCAACCAACAATTTAAACAAACTGAAAGAAGTGCAAGAAATGTTGCCAAATTCAATACAATTATTGAGTTTAAAAGACATTGATTGTTTTGATGAAATTGATGAAACTGAAACTACTTTAGAAGGTAACGCACAGTTAAAAGCAGATTACATCACCCAAAAATTTGGTTTTAATTGTTTTGCTGATGATACTGGTTTAGAGGTTGAAAGTTTAGATGGAAAACCCGGAGTATATTCTGCACGTTTTGCCGGTGAACCTTCTAATTCTGAAAATAATATGCAGAAATTAATCCTCGATTTAGAAACAAAAACAAATAGAAAAGCACAATTTAGAACTGCTGTTTCTTTAAATATAAATGACAAGAAATTCCTTTTTGAAGGGATTTGCAAAGGTGAAATTTTAACCAAAAAACAAGGAGAAAAAGGATTTGGATATGATCCTATCTTTAAGCCTGAAGGTCTTGAACAGTCTTTTGCAGAAATGACTTCAGTAGAAAAAAATAAAATTTCACATAGAGGAATTGCAATTCAAAAATTAGTTGAATTTTTATCGAATTATAAATAAAATTTTAGATCTCACAAATTTTAAAACGGTGAAGTCTTGCACAAAAATGGAAAACAAATCTTACACAAAACATTTTATCCTTTTATCAGTTTTACTGATAATTCTGTTCTTTTTGAACATCAGTTTTGGGTCTGTTTCTATTCCGTTTAAAGATATCTTTAATAGCATTTTTGGCGGCGATGTAACCAAGGAAAGTTGGGAAACAATTATTATCAATTTTAGAATACCAAAAGCAATTACAGCTGTTTTAGTCGGTTCTGGCTTGTCGATTTGTGGTTTATTAATGCAAACATTATTTAGAAATCCTTTAGCAGGACCTTTTGTATTAGGTATTTCTTCTGGCGCAAGTTTAGGAGTTGCAATTTTAATTTTAGGTTCTTCTGTTTTTGGAGGTTTTTTCCTCACCAATTCAGTTTCAAACTGGTCTTTACCAATCGCTGCAAGTTTAGGTGCTTTTTTAGTATTATCAGCAGTAATTATTGCTGCAAACAAAGTGCGAAATACCATGTCAATTCTAATTATTGGATTGATGTTTGGTTCTTTAACATCAGCCGTTATAAGTGTATTAGCCTATTTTAGTGAAGCGGCTCAAATTCAGCAATATTTATTTTGGAGTTTTGGAAGTCTAGGGAATTTATCTTGGAACGAAATCACTGTTTTTGCAATTATTTATTCCATCGGAATTTTAGGAACGATCTCTGTCATAAAACCTTTAAATAGTTTTTTATTAGGGGAGAATTATGCGAAAAGTTTAGGGATCAATATTAAAAAAAGTAGAAATATTATTTTAGGAATCACGAGTATTCTAACAGGTGTTATTACTGCTTTTTCTGGTCCAATTGCTTTTGTAGGCTTAGCCGTTCCACACATTGCACGAATGTTGTTTTCAAGCTCAAATCATAAAATATTATTACCAGCAGTTGCTATTATTGGTGCAATTGTTTTATTAATTTGCGATATGATTGCGCAATTACCAACAAGCGAATTTACGCTTCCAATAAATGCAATTACATCATTATTTGGAGCGCCTATTGTTATTTGGTTATTGATTCGGAAAAAGAAAATATTCGTTTAGGTAGAGTTGCAAAGTATCAGAGTGGCAAAGTGGCAAAGTTAAAAAGTCGTAAAGTGGTAAAGTTAGAGAGTTGAAAAGTTAGCGTTATAAAAAACAAATAAATATTTACACGATTAAACAGCATATTAAAAATATCGTCCTTAAAACTGAAAACCTTTCCATAGGTTATCAAACTAAGAAAACACAAAATATTGTGGCTTCTAATATTGACTTATCTATTGAAAAAGGTAAACTAGTGACTGTTTTAGGTAAAAACGGAATTGGAAAATCAACCTTATTAAGAACGATTGCGAAGGTTCAAGAACCTTTAAACGGTGCTGTTTTGATTAACGATAAAAACTTAAAATCCTATTCACATCAAGAACTAGCGACTTCTTTGAGTATGGTTTTAACAGAAAGACTCCCTGAAAGTCAATTAACTGTTTTTGAATTAGTTGCCCTTGGAAGACAACCTTATACAAATTGGATTGATAAATTATCAGACGCTGATTTAGAAAAAATAAATTGGGTCATTGAGGAAACAGAAATTCAACACTTAAAAGACAAACGTTTTTACGAATTGAGTGACGGTCAACTACAAAGAGTTTTAATTGCTAGAGCCTTGGCACAAGACACAGAAATAATCATTTTAGACGAGCCAACGGCACATTTAGATTTACATCATACCATCAAAATATTTTCTTTGTTAAAAAATCTAACAGAAAGAACGTCAAAAACCATTATTATGTCTTCTCATGAAGTGAATTTATCTATAAAATTTGCAGATGAAATCATCTTATTTACAGATACTGAAATCTTTACAGGAAGTCCATCAGAATTAATAGACAATAATTCTTTCGACAACTTATTTCCTAAAGAAATTGTTAATTTTAACAGAAATTTACAACAGTTTATCATAAACAAAAAGTAATTTTGAAGAGACTGTAATTTTATATTACTTTTGATTAGTCACCAAATCAATTTAAACACTTATTTAATAGATGAAAAAAATACTTTATGTTGCTAGCACATTGGCTTTTATAGCATGTGGATCTAGTAAAGACGCTACGAAAATAGAAGATAAAAATGTAGATCAAGCTGCGAAATATGCTGCTTCAATTACTGCAAAAGATTTAGGAACTCACTTATACATTTATGCTTCTGATGAATTTGAAGGAAGAAATACAGGTGAACCTGGGCAGAAAAAAGCAATCGCATATTTAAAAGATTTTTATGTAGCACAAGGAATTGCTTCTGCTTTAGGAGGTGATGATTATTTTCAGGAAGTACCAGCAGCGTTTTTAAACAAACGTAAAAGAAGAACAGCTATAAAAGATTCTGAGAACGTTGTTGCTTTTATTAAAGGAACAGAAAAACCAGATGAAATTGTAGTAATATCTGCACATTTAGACCATGAAGGAATAAAAGATGGTGAAATTTATAACGGTGCAGATGATGATGGTTCTGGAACGGTTGCTATTTTAGAAATTGCGCAAGCTTTTCAAATGGCTGCTAAAGCAGGAAAAGGTCCAAAACGTTCTATTTTGTTTTTACATGTTACAGGTGAAGAAAAAGGATTGTTAGGTTCTAAATATTATACTGAAAACCCTTTATTTCCTTTAGCAAATACTGTTTGTGATTTAAATATTGATATGGTTGGTAGAATTGATGACAGACATAAAGCAGATCCAAATTATGTGTATTTAATTGGTGCTGATAAATTAAGTACCGAATTGCATAATTTATCTGAAGAGATGAATGAAAAATATACCAAGATTAATTTAGATTACAAATATAATGATGAGAATGATCCTAATCGTTTTTACTACAGATCAGATCATTACAATTTTGCAAAACACAACATTCCAATTATTTTCTATTTTAATGGTACACATGCAGATTATCACAGACCAAGTGATACTCCAGATAAAATCAACTACGAATTGTTAGAGAACAGAACACGTTTGGTTTTTCATACAGCTTGGGAAGTTGCAAACAGAGAAGCAAGAATTACAGCTGATAAAGCCGAAGTTATAGAAGAAGGAACAGAAAAGTAATTTTTTTACTTTTTTACAATATTTAAAGCCTTACATTTTTGTGAGGCTTTTTAAGTAAAAATACTAACTTTGCGATTCACGCTAAACTAGTTACAATAACGACTAATTGGTTACTGTGTTAAACTTAATTCAACATAATAACAGAAAAGGGAACGCTGAAAACTAATTAGAGTAGGCACAAAAAATAACACATAATGAAATTAAACAAAAACAAAAAACAGTTAGGTTTTTTACTGATTCTTCTAGCCTTTACCTTCTCTTTTCAAAGTTGCAAACAAAAGGAAACGGAAAATAAAAAAGAAGGAGTAAGAGAATTTCACAGAGCTAGAAGTATCTCTATAAATGCAAGTTCAGCTCGTTTCCCAAATGAATTAGACGCTGTAATTACCGCACAAAAAAGTCATAAAGTTATATTGGAAAACTACAAAGTAAGAGTTTTAGAAGTAACTCTTGCACCAAAAGAAATAGAACCTCTACATCATCACAAATGGTCAAGTGTTTTATATATTATGGAAGCAGGTGATTTTATTGACCGTGATATAGATGGAAATGTAATATTGGATACCCGTCAGTTATCCGAACCACTTGTTTTTCCAATGACAATGTATAAAAACCCGGAGTTAACTCATTCTATAGAGAATTTGAGCGATACAAAGTCAATTCGACTGATTAGAGTGGAAATGAAAAAATAAATCTGAGTACTCAAAAAGGGTAATAAGGGATTGGTTGTTCTCGCATAGTTCTCTTATTACTCGCAGATTTGCAGCTCGGTAAGCAGTTTGTTACGTTAAGCACTAAATGGTGATTAAAATTACCTCATTAGCATTATGGATATGATGGAGGATATAATACTTGAAAATTTCAAAGAGTAAAAAAAACTCAACAAATCACATACCAATAATAATGAAAATACAGCTTATTAGAAACGCAACTTTAAAACTTAACTATGCAGGAAAGACAATTCTTATTGACCCTATGCTCAGCTCAAAGGAAACATTCGAACCATTTGTTAAAGGGTTAAAAAGAAATCCAACCGTAGATTTAAATATTCCTATTACTAAAATTATCAAGAACCTTGATGCAGTCTTGGTAACACATTCTCACCCAGATCATTTTGACACACTTGCGGGAACATTATTACCAAAAGAAATGAAGTTGTTTAGCACACCTATAGACTCTGATTTTTTACTAAAACAAGAGTTCTCAAATATTGAGGTAATTGAAGATGCGACTACTTGGGAAAACATTTCAATAACAAGAATAGAAGGCAAACACGGAAGTGGTCCAGTTTTACCATACATGGGACAAGTATCTGGCTACGTATTACAATCAGATAACGAACCAACAATCTATATTATAAGTGATAGTATTTTAGTTGATGAAGTGAAAAAAGCAATAGAAGTTTTTAAGCCCGAAATTATAGTCGCTAATTCGGGTGGTGGAATAATTCCAGGATTTGAAAATTATCCTGTATTAATGGATGAAAAACAAACGATAGAATTAATAGAGTTGGCACCTAAATCTAAAGTAATTGCTGTTCATCTGGAGTGTATTGATTTTTGTAAAACAACAAGGAAATCTTTAAGGGAGTTCGCTGCTAAAAAAGGTGTATTAGAGAACCAGTTATTAATACCTAAAGATGGTGAAACGTTAAATTTTTAGAGTCATAAAGCAAATAACTAAATGACAACAAGATGTAAAAACTCAGAAGTAGTCTATTCTATAGAGAATTTGAGCGATACAAAATCAATTCGACTGATTAGAGTGGAAATGAAAAATTAAATATGAGCACTCAAAAAGAGTAATAAGTAATTACAAATTCTGGTTTACTTATGGGTTATTATGGATTTCCTATCGGTTTGTATTTGCTAAATTAAATGCTTAAAGCACGCAACAAAACACATACAAACCGATAACAAATTTTACTCATAATCTTTCATTTCTTCATCGTAAAAAGCACCCGCTTTATCCATTAAATCTGCTAATTCCGTAGCGATATCTTCTTCATTTTCTCCAGTTAAATCCTCGAACCATTCAACAGCATCGTCTTTTAAATTAATCATAAAACGTGGGAATTCTGTATGCAATACAAAGACATCTTCAGGGAATTTGCTGTTATCAGCTAGTAAAAATTTAGGTAAATCCATTTTGTTTATTGTTTATTTGTCATTCTAATTTCAAATTCATTTCGAAATGACGTTTATTATTCTATTAAATTTTCTTTCTCTTTTATCAACTTTAAAGTTAACCTATTAAATCTGATAAATAATAAAATTGATGCTGTTGTTAAGCCGGCTAATAAACCTAACCAAATACCAAAACTACCATACATTTCTTCTTTCCCTAAAAAATAGGAGACAGGAAACCCGACCACCCAATAAGAGATAAAAGTAAGAATCGTAGGTATTTTAACATCTTGTAAACCACGTAAAGCTCCTAAAACCAATACCTGAATGCTATCAGAAATTTGAAAAAATGCAGCAGCAATTAGTAATTTTGAGGCTATAGAAACTACTTCCATATTATCTGCATAATTAGCTTTATCATTCAAATCAACATAAATAGTTGGCAAAATTTTATGGAAAACAAAAAATATAATGGCAAAAATTATTCCTAAAATTATTCCTAAAAAAAAGATTGAAAAGGCAATTCTTCGTAATTCTTTAAAATTCTGTAATCCTTTTTGGTTACCTACTCTAATCATAGAAGCCACACTTAGCCCCATCGCAACCATAAATGTCATAGTAGATAAATTTAATGCAATTTGGTTTGCTGCTTGCGAATTTTTACCCAACAAACCACTCAGCCAAATAGCTGCTGTAAAAATAGCTACTTCAAAAAACATTTGCATCGCACTTAAAGAACCTAAATTGATGATTTTTTTTATCTTTTTAAAATCTAAAACAAAGAATTTTATGTTTTTAACAATTTGTGCTGACCGCTTTTTATAACGTAATAACAGCCATAAATAAACAACCATTATAACTCTAGAAACTAACGTACCATAAGCTGCACCAACAATTCCTAATTCTGGAAAACCAAACTTCCCAAAAATCAATAAGTAATTTAAAATTACATTTACAATATTTGCTATTAATGTCGCATACATAGGATATTTCGTCATTGACATTCCATCACTAAACTGCTTAATTGCTTGAAAAATAATCAAAGGAATTAACGAAAAAGCCACCAAATCTAAATACGGAACTGCCAATTCGACAACTTCTTTTGGTTGTTTCATTAAGTACATTAATGGTTTCATAAAGTAAATCCCTAAAAACAACGCAATTCCTAAAAAGGTACATAAAAATAAACCATGTTTATAAGTAGATCTTGCTTCTTGTAAATTATTTGAAGAATCTGCTTCTGCAATTAAAGGTGTGATTGCTATTGAAAACCCAATACCAATAGACATCGCAATAAACATAAAGCTGTTCCCTAAAGAAACTGCTGCTAATTCTGCAGTTCCGATTTGTCCAACCATAATATTATCAACAAAAGAAACAAAAGTGTGCCCCAACATACCTAACATTACAGGTGCTGCAAGTTTCCAATTGTATTTAAACTCTGATGTATATTGTGTAAGATTCACTTATTAAGTTGCGTTTTTCAGATTGCGAAGATACATATTAGATGATGAAGCATAACTTTAGAACTTATCAATTTTTCTTATCTTTTTATCATAAAATTAATTACTTTTGATGAACAAAAAAATAAAAAATGGCAAATATAACATTAAAAGGAAATTCAATAAATACAGTAGGGAACTTACCTAAAATCGGAGAAAAAGCTCCTGATTTTACACTAACTACGTTGGATTTATCTCAAAAAAATTTATCAGACTTTACAGGGAAGAAAGTTATTTTAAACATTTTTCCAAGTATAGACACAAGTACTTGTGCAGCTTCTGTTAGAGAATTTAATAAAAAAGCAACCGATTTAGAAAATACCCTTGTACTTTGTATTTCTAAAGATTTACCTTTTGCACAAGCTCGTTTTTGTGGTGCTGAAGGAATAGAAAATGTTGTAATGCTATCTGATTTTGCTACAGGTGCATTTGGTAAAGAATATCAATTAGAAATTGCAAACGGACCACTAGCCCACTTGCACTCTAGAGCAATTGTTATTATTGATGAAAATGCCAATGTAGTGTACACAGAGCAAGTTTCTGAAATTGCTGATGAACCTAATTATAATGCTGCTTTAAAAGCAATTTAATATGAAAAACCCTAAAGATGGCTTTTTAAGAGGACGCGTAAGAAGTTTAAAGTTTGCTTTAAAAGGCATGTGGATTTTAATGACTACTGAAGATAGCATTAAAGCCCAATTATTTTTTGCTTTAATTGCCACTATATTAGGATTTTACTTTAATATTACGGCTACAGAATGGGCTATTCAATTTATTGTAATTGGCTTAGTTTTAGTTGCTGAAGCGGCAAATACAGCCATAGAGGAAGTTGCCGACTTTATTCATCCAGAGTTTCATGAAAAAATTGGTTTGATAAAAGATATTGCAGCAGGCATACCAAGTTTCGCCGCTTTTACGTCTTTAATTATTGCAGGTATTATATATGTACCAAAGATTTTATTATTATTTTAAACATTTATATATTTACTAAATAAAGTATTTTAAAACTTAATGGCCAAAAAGAAAATAAGCATCAAAAAAGAATCTTTACAAAAAGAAGAAAAAATCAGTATTTTTTCTTTCTTAAAAACAAGACAGGCAAAAACACTTTTCTCAATATTTTTAATGTTGTTTGCTGTTTTTGTATGCATTGCTTTTATCTCGTTTTTCTTTAATTGGCAAGAAGATCAAAGCACACTGAATTACTTAACTGATAAAACAGTAAAAAGTAAAAACCTTTTAGGAAAGATTGGCGCTAATTTAAGTCACTTTTTTATCTATAAAGGTTTTGGTTTGGCTGCGTTTATCATTTCTTTTCAGATTTTCTTAACTGGGTTATACATCCTTATTCAAAAGAAATTTGCAAAAATTATTATTTCTTGGAATTGGGGCATCATTGCCATGTTGTGGATTTCATTAGCTTTTGGATTTCTAGATAAAGAATATGCGCTTTTATCGGGTGTTGTGGGTTTCGAAATAAATAATTATTTACAAACGTTTATTGGAAAAACAGGATTGACAATTGTTTTAATTTTTTCACTAATTGCCTACTTGGTCATTCGTTATAAAGTTTCTTTAGATACTTTTATTGAAAAAATAAAACAGCAAAGATTAGATCGAGAAACAGCAAGAGTTGAAACTGAAGGAACAGAAGATTTAGTAGTAGAGATTGATGAGACAGAGACCTTCTCTGAAACAAATACACAAGAGAAAAAAGAAAAATCAGAGTTTGAGTTGTCCGTAGAAAATTTAAAACCGACGATTTCTAAACATTCTGAAGTATCATCAAATAAAGAGGAACTCACTTTAAAAATTGAAAAAGAACCTGAGCCTGAATTAAAGGTTGAAGAAACTGTACAAGATATTAATGACGTAGGAATTGATATTGCCATTGGGCGAGAAGAAGAACATTCTACTGAGAATTTATCAGATAAAATATTAAAAGATTTTGGTGAGTTTGACCCTACGCTAGAGTTATCAAACTTTAAGTTTCCTACTTTTAATTTATTAAAACAATACAACGAAACTATTTCTATCGATCCAGAGGAATTAGAAGCCAATAAAAACAAAATTGTAGACACCCTAAAAAACTACAAAATTGGTATTGCAGAAATTAAAGCGACTGTTGGTCCAACAATTACCTTGTATGAAATTGTGCCAGAAGCGGGTATCCGAATTTCTAAAATCAAGAATTTAGAAGACGATATTGCTTTATCTTTATCTGCTTTAGGAATTAGAATTATTGCGCCTATCCCTGGAAAAGGAACTATTGGTATTGAAGTGCCTAATAAAAAATCGACAATCGTATCGATGCATTCTGTGATTTCATCAAAGAAATTTCAAGAATCACAAATGGAATTACCAATCGCTTTAGGAAAAACGATTTCTAACGAAACTTTTGTGGTTGATTTGGCAACAATGCCTCACTTATTAATGGCAGGTGCAACTGGTCAAGGAAAATCGGTCGGTTTAAACGCGGTGTTAACATCACTTTTGTATAAGAAGCATCCAGCAGAAGTCAAGTTTATTTTAGTAGATCCAAAGAAAGTAGAACTTACTTTATTTAATAAAATTGAGCGTCATTATTTAGCGAAATTACCAGACGTAGAAGAAGCAATCATTACAGATACGACCAAAGTTGTACATACTTTAAACTCCTTATGTATTGAAATGGATAACCGTTATGACTTGCTAAAAGGAGCGATGGTTAGAAACATTAAGGAATACAATGTTAAGTTTAAGAAACGCAAATTAAACCCTAATGATGGGCATCGTTTTTTACCTTACATCGTTTTAGTTATTGATGAATTTGCCGATTTAATTATGACTGCTGGTAAAGAAGTTGAAACACCTATTGCACGTTTGGCGCAGTTAGCCAGAGCTATTGGTATTCATTTAATTGTAGCAACACAAAGACCTTCTGTAAACGTAATTACAGGTATTATTAAAGCAAATTTCCCTGCAAGAATTGCATTTAGAGTAACGTCTAAAATAGATTCTAGAACCATTTTAGATGCTAGTGGAGCAGATCAATTAATTGGACGTGGAGATTTATTATATACCGCAGGAAATGAAATTCAAAGAATACAATGTGCTTTTGTCGATACACCTGAAGTAGAGAAAATAACAGATTATATTGGTTCTCAAAAAGCATATCCTGAAGCTTATTTATTACCAGAATATATAGATGACGAAAGTGGCACAAGTATTGATATTGATATTGCAGATAGAGATAAACTTTTTAAAGAAGCCGCAGAAATTATAGTCATCGCGCAACAAGGTTCTGCGTCTTTATTACAAAGAAAATTAAAATTAGGATACAATAGAGCTGGAAGATTGATAGATCAATTAGAAGCTGCAGGTATTGTTGGTGGGTTTGAAGGAAGTAAAGCAAGACAAGTTTTAGTATCAGACTTTATGGCTTTAGAACAATTATTAGAAAACGAAAAAAAATAATAGTCACTCGACTACACTCGAGGCGACAAGAATTATAATTATGAAAAAAATAACAATCTTATTTTTAAGTTTATGTATTACATCCATTAGCTTTTCTCAGAATTCAGCTGAAGCAAAAGCTTTATTAGATGAAGTTTCTACAAAAATGGGTGCTTACGAAAACATGTATTTAGGTTTTAGTCAAACTTTAAGTAATGAAGAAGTAGGAATTAAAGAAGGTGATGAACCACCAATAAGAGGTGAGATTAATTTACAAAGTGAAAAGTACAGCTTAAATTACTTAGGAAATAAGTTTATTTATGATGGTGCTAAATTGTATGTAATTAACAATGAGGAAAAAGAAATCTCAATTACTGAAGGTGATTTAGATGGTGATGATGGTTTTATTTATCCATCAAAATTATTAACTTTTTACAAAGAAGGGTACAATTTTGAAATGGGGAAATCACAAAACATCAATGGACGAAAAATTCAGTTTGTAACCTTAAACCCTATTGATAGTGATTCTGATATTATTAAAGTTGAATTAGGTATCGATGCAAAAACAAAGCACATTTACAAGTTAATACAAACAGGAGCTAACAGCTCTAAAACAACATTTACAATCACCAAGTTTAAGAGTAATCAAACATTATCAGAAAACTTTTTTAAGTTTGATGAACAAAAATATTTAAGTCAGAATTACACGATTGATTAATTCTTTCAATTAACAGAAAATTAGTAGCATCTTAATGTTTAAGATGCTACTTTTGTTTTTTATGAAAATTTTAGATAAATACCTCTTAAAAAGTTTTTTTAAACCTTTTATAGCCACATTTGTAATTGTACTTTTTGTACTCGTTATGCAGGCTCTATGGCAAGCATTTGAAAATATTGCTGGTAAAGGTATTAGCCTCATATTTATCTTAAAATTTCTTTACTACACAACTTTAATGATCATTCCGCAAGCATTGCCAATTGGTGTGCTATTATCATCTATTATGGCTTTAGGTGACTTAGGGGAAAACTATGAATTTGCTGCTGCTAAATCTGCCGGTATTTCTTTACAACGTTTGGTGAGACCTCTTGGAATTTTAGCGATTCTTTTAAGCGGAATTAACTTTTTGTTTTTAAACAATGTGTATCCTTATGCTGTTTTTAAACAAATAAATTTAAAAAATAACATTAAAAAGAAACAACCTGCCATGGCATTAGTCCCAGGAAGTTTTAATGCAGATTTACCTGGCTATCAAATAAAATTTGATGAAAAATACGGAGAAAATGAAAACCTTTTAAAGAATGTTTTAATCTATGATTTAAAAAGTAACCGAGGAAATCAAAAAGTAATTACTGCAGACAGAGGGAAAATTGTTACTGAAGAAGGAAGCCGATATATGACCTTTATATTATATGATGGTAATTATTATGAAGAACATGTAAAAAGTGCAAGAACAACTGCTAAAAGAAAAAAAATGGCAGCTTCTAATGCCACTTTTAAAGAATATGAATTTAATATTGATATTGGGAATGTAGCCATTGATACTACAACAAGTAAAGGGTACCCAATGATGTATAGTTTAAAGGAAATAAAAGATACCATTCCTAAATTAAAAGAAACCTATTACGAAACGCTAGATATAAGAGCAAAGAATATTTTTATAAGCACACAAGCAGAAAAATTATATCATTACCCAGATTCATTAAAAAAGAAGAATTTAGATAGCATTACACTTCTAAACTTTGATTTGAAAGAGAAAATAACCATTTTAAATTCGGCAATTGCAAAAACAAGCCGAGTTGTTAGTACTTTAAAAAACAATACGACAGCCATTAAATGGAAGAGAAAAATGTTGAATTTTTATGATACTGAATATTACAATAGACTTGCATTTTCTTTATCGTGTGTAATCTTATTTTTTATTGGTGCTCCATTAGGTTCCATCATTAGAAAAGGAGGTTTTGGAATGCCAATGATATTAGCAATCGTCGTTTATGTGATCTACTTTTTCGCAAATACATTTGGTAAAAACTTAGCAGAAGAAAGCACCATATCCGCATTTTTAGGTTCATGGATTTCTGCAATTATTATGATTCCTGTTGCAATATTATTAACAAGAAGAGCCACTAAAGACAAAGGAATATTTAACATAGATTCCTTCTTACAATCTATTACCAATTTTTTTAAAAAAATAGTACCAAAAAAAGGTAAAACAACATGACGACAAAAACTTCGCAGAAAAGCACGCAATTAGATACAATAGAAGCAGCAATTAACGATATCAGAAATGGTAAAATTATCATTGTTGTTGATGATGAAAATAGAGAGAATGAAGGCGATTTTTTAGCTGCTGCTGAAAAAGTAACTCCAGAAATGGTCAACTTTATGGCAACGCATGGTCGTGGATTAATTTGTGCACCATTAACTGAAAAACGTTGTAAAGAGTTAGACTTAGGGATGATGGTGAATAACAACACCGATCCTATGGAAACTGGTTTTACTGTTTCTGTAGATTTACGAGGAAAAGGAGTTACAACTGGTATTTCTGCTTCAGACAGAGCATTAACGATTAATGCGTTAATTGACCCTGATACAAAACCTTTTGATTTGGCGAGACCTGGTCATATTTTCCCATTAAGAGCGAAAGAAGGTGGTGTTTTACGTAGAACCGGTCATACAGAAGCTGCGATTGATTTTGCACGTTTAGCTGGCTTAAAACCTGCAGGAGTTATTGTAGAAATCATGAATGAAGATGGATCTATGGCGCGTTTGCCTGACCTTTTAGTTGTCGCTAAAAAGTTTGACATTAAAATTGTTTCTATAGAGGATTTAGTTGCTTACAGAATGGAACATGATTCTTTAATTGAAAAGAAAGAAGATTTTGAGCTAGAAACTCGTTTTGGAAAATTTAGATTAAGAGCGTATCAACAAACTACAAATAATCAATTACATATTGCATTAACAAAAGGTTCTTGGACCAATGAAGAAGGAGTTTTAACAAGAATAAATTCTACGTTAATAAACAATGATATTTTGGGTACTTTAACGAATAATCTCGATAAGAAATTAGACCAAATGTTTCAGGTAATAAATGATGAAGGCAAAGGCGCTATCTTATTTATCAACCAACAAAATCAATCTAAAAATTTATTAAACAGGTTGTCTATTTTAAAAGAAAATCAGAAAAGAGGAGAATTAAAAGCACCTGCAATTGCAATGGATCAAAGAGATTTCGGGATTGGCGCTCAAATTTTACACGATTTAAACATTAGCAAATTAAAACTAGTAACCAATACGCAGCAAACCAAAAGAGTTGGTATGATTGGCTATGGTTTGGAAATTGTTGATTATGTAACGTATTAGTTAGTGAATAGTGAATAGTGAATAGTGAATAGTGAATAGTGAATAGTGAATAGTGAATAGTGAATAGTGAATAGTGAATAGTGAATAGTGAATAGTGAAATTTAAAAAATTAATTG
>Ga0308013_10000540_pt1 | contig 19734 bp, 22 predicted proteins | sample Neamet181_FD_203131 | JGI IMG/M metagenome (GOLD analysis project Ga0308013, IMG submission 203131) | Marine microbial communities from water near the shore, Antarctic Ocean - #181 | ecosystem: Environmental > Aquatic > Marine > Unclassified | place: Southern Ocean | collected 2014-07-25
CCTGTAATATCTCCTATATCTTCTGCTGTGCCATTAAATTCAAATCTAAGTTTGTTTAATGTATCACCTGCTGCTATACTTCTATCTGCCATTTGCCATACCTATAATTAAATTTTTTATTTCTCTCATATCGTTTTTTAATTCATTAACTTCTCGAATAACGTGTCTTACTTCATCATCTTTTACTTTTTGTTTCGCTTTTCTTGCCATATAACGAGCATAAGCATCTGAATCAGTATTGATAATTGCTTGAGATTTTAAATCTCTAATTAAATGTGTATGACCTTGTACTTTAGCAGTATCACCCATATGATTAAACTGCCAGAGCAATCCCTCTTAAATCTTTCACTCTAGGAGGATAAGAACTAACTGAACCCTTTAGAACTACTTTTAATTGAAAAGATGTAAATGTAGGCAAATCACTCACACTATATTTGTGTTCTTTAAATGTTATATTATCGTCTGACGGAGTAACAGATGTATCAGGAGAACCATCATCATTAAATGGCGTCCATACTAATTCTTTTATGTTTCTAGCATCATCAGCTGCAGTTATTCTAAAGTACATTTCAACTTCCGAAGTTGAAGGAACATAAGCAGATAATCGAATATCTAATGCAGTTGAGTCGTTAGTTAATTTAACTGGTTTTGTTACATATTTTGCCGAAGAACTACCACCACTTTTTGCTGTATCAGCAACAAAATCTGGTGTAGTTCCTGAAACAGGATTATATAAATGATTTCGTATTAAGTGAGTACTCAATCTACTTGTATCGACAACAGGAGATAAATTATCTGCTGTTGAGTTTAATGTAATATCTAGATTTAAAGATTTACCACCAGACATCTCGTTAGTTTCATTGATTGCAGAAGCAACAAGTTTAGGTCCTGTGAAGTAATAATCTTCATTTAATTCTACTGCTACTTTATCAGAAGCAGTTGTTAAACTAAATTCTGTTTCAGAGCCCTCTAGTGTTTTACCAGTCGTTGCTCTTAATGTAGAACCAATCGTTGTATTTGGTGGTTGAATAACACCAGCAACAGGTTGAATTACATCATATAAAATATTTCTTGTTGCAGTAACAGTAGTGCCACCAACATCACCTAATGCAGTAGCAAAATCAGCATTTTGTGCTGTAATTACATAGCTGTGCATTTTAATATTTGAGATAGATGTATATGTGCCATTGATATTTGTTGAAGCAACACCATTGTAAGTACCAGAAGCAACACCAGCAATTGTTACGTTGTTTGATGTGCCATGCATACCATGATTTCTATGATGCACTTTTAATGCAGTAGAAACTACAGCTGCACCATCACTATGAGTAGCCGCTGTTGTAGAATTTGCACCACGAGTACAACCAGTTAATGTAGTTGCAGTTTTTCCTGTATATGTAATTTGTTCAGAACCAATCAATATTGTTCCTGAAGTAGGAAACTGTTTTGTACTAACTAAATCAATTGCAGTTTCACTAGTATCTAATGCCTCATTTAAAGTACCTGCAATTGTTGTTATAGGATTTAGTCTTAATGTTTTAGTTGGTAATTCATCATTAACAAGATGAACAGTACCAGTAGTATTTGTTGTAAATGTAGCACGATTAATTTTAAATTTAACATCTTCATTTTGGTCAGCAGTCCATGTAGAAGCATTTTGTGATTTAAACATACTTCCAAGATATGGTTGTTGCGAAATTAATCTTGTACCATCTAGAGTTGTTTGTCCTAGTCTTGAAGTATATATTGTATATTCGTCTGTATTTGATATTACACAGAAAGCATATTCAATACCATTCTGTAAGAATACAGGACTAGGGAAAGTAAATTTTGTAGCCGTAGCAGCATCGGTTGATGTACTAATGTCAGCAGCGTCAACAGTTATTTCACCAAATGGTACAACTGTTGTTGTTGGATAACCATTTACCATTGTTCTAATTTGAGTCGTTACAGGTATTGAACTTGATTTACTTGCAAAGTAAATTTCCAGACTAGTTACATATATGCCGTCGGTTTGGTCAACCATAAATGATTGACAAACAGGGTCAAACCATGCACCTGTAGTATCTCTTACTACCCTTGTACCAATTGCACCCGTTATTTGTGATGTGTCTGTAGCAGTTGTTCTTTGTATTTGTGCTTCTCTTGTTGCGATTACTGTTCCTTGAACTGTTTGAACTAAACCTTTTGCTGTGTAGTCTGATTCAGCTGATGTAGTTACAAGTCCTTCTACTTTTGAATTTGATGAGTTCGAAGTTAATCTAAATGTTCTCTTACCTGTTCTCCATTTTGGATTGTCATCATTTGTTGGTGTTGGTAAAGCAAATACACCTGTAGCAGTACCGGCTGCGTTTGTTGTTAAAGCCGCACCCGCTGTTGAACCTGTTGGTGTTACATATGTTGATATATCTACACCATCAAAGAAAGGGAAAATTCTTGTATCAGGTTTCATACCTTTTGCACTAAATGAAATATCTTTCGCTCTTATAAATGTTGCAAAGGCAACTTGTACCACTCTATTACCAATACTTGTATTTCTTAATCCACCAGGAATTAAAGATGTTCTCATGCCTGTTCTTGTTCTATTATTAACTTCTTGAGAATCTACGGTTGTTCTATTTACTCGTCTGATTAGTGGCCATTGTGGTCTTCTCTCAGTACCCCTTTCTGTCTGTTCGGTACCAGCAATATCAACACTTGTCCAGTTATTGTTCCATTCATTCCATACAGTACCTAAATTTAATTCTCGTACAGATTCACCAGCAGCATCTGTCATTGTGTCAAATACACTAGGAATTTCAATTGTCATTTCAGGAAGTGTTTCTGTTTCCATCCAATCATCTTGGTCAGGTGTTAAAACAACTTGACCTGTAAATGATATAACATCATATGGATTTAAGTTGACAGTTGTACTAGCATATTGTTGTTCTATTTCTGTTGTTTCTGTATAAGGTAAAGTAATTAAGTCACCAGTTTTTTGATAACCGTTTGTTGTTCTAATAGCATCTGTCATAGCAGTACTATTTGCCAATGAAGAATCTGATTCTACTAGATTACTATTATCCATATGGTGAGAAGGTCTTAATTCTCCCGCAGCCATATCCATAGATATAGAATAATCATTATCACTAACATCGCCAATACCATGGCCTGTAAAGTTATCTACAATGAAACCATTTTTAAATCTATCAAAACCATCAGCGTCTTGTATCTGTAAAGATTTAGCGTCTTGTTCTAACAAGTTTAACTGAGTGTAGTATTCAACATTTTCTATTCTCTTATGTAGACCACCAATATCTCTCATTGTGTATCTTCTATTATCAATTGCTTTTATTTCTACTGTAGAGGTATCAAAAGTAAATGCAGGTAGGAATACATCATATAAATGTATAGCGTCTTTTAGTGTTTCACCAAATGCTGGTTCTATTGCAGAAGCACCTTTGACTACTACAAATTGACCTTTTGATGATAAATAAACTCTTGCTCTATTTGCCAAGTAATATTCTAAATCAGCAGTTACATCGGTATTAATTTTCATTGTTTCAATTGCCGAAGCACCTGTGCCATCAAAAGACCTATCAACATCACCAGAATTAATAGTAGAAGCATTATCTACTCTTGGTCTAAAGTCTAGACAATCTCTGAGAGTAAAACCTTGACCGGTTACATCTGAGGTATAAGCAGGAATATCTTTATATGTGAAACCAGTATAACTATCAACACTAAAGAAACTACCAGCACCATGTTCAAAGTAATCAAAATTAATTAATAATCTTCCTGTTGGTGGAGACTCTCCTGGTTTTAATTTTAATCTACCTATATCGTAAAAGTTATCTCTTTGTCCAGTATCTAATTCAAATCTTCTTGTAATGTCTGTATCAGTTATGGCTGCAGCTGTATCATAATCAGCTGCCATAAATACACTATTCAGTTTATGAACATCTGCTTTTCCTAGACTTATAAAATCGTCAGTTGCAAGTGCTAAAGTATCTATTGTTACGGTTTGGTCGGCTGTATTAGTTTTTGTTTTTGCACTAAGAACAGAAGCTGAAATTGTTGCAGTAAGTTTAACTTTGTGAGCATTGTATCCACTACCTAAATCTATTGTTAAGGTTTTACCTGTTGGGGACCCAGCAAGTGTAAAATCACTTCCTGTTGATAAAGTTATGACATCTCCAGCAGCGCCTGTGCCACCAGAACCTGTTGTCATGATTGTTAGTGTAAAATCATTTTCACTAAATGCAGTAAATACTTCGTTAGTACCAGCAGTAAATGTAGCAGTACCAGAACTTGAAAGAGTTGTTACAAATTGCCTACGGAATTTAAAACTTGTATCACTTAATCCAGAGTTATCTTCGGTTAATAATGTTTTAACAACATCATAAGGTAAAGGAAATATTGCAGTATTTTTAATTGAGTCTTGAAGTTTTGTTCTTTGTCTTACTAGTTGTCTAGATGTTGCAGTTGTAGTGCCTAGTCCAACTTCGGTTTGTAATCTTGTATTTGATTCAATGTTTTGTACAATTCTTGTAACTGAACTACCACCATCGTCTGTAAAATTAACTTGGTCGCCTATTTTTAATTCAGTTAAAAATTTAGTTCCAGAACCAACTAATACATCAGCCTGGTCAGCAGGATTTTCTAAACCTATTGCAGTTACTAAATCACCAGTCTCAGTTCCATCTTCTAAAATTATTGAATCGTCAGAGTCAGCGCCAGTGCTATCTGTACCATCTAATATAATACTACCAGAAGATACAGCAGGGTTAACTGTTGTAATCACTCCAGATAATGTTGTATTATCACCAAAGGTTGAGTCTAATGAAACATTGGAAGTATATGTTGGACTTCCTGCCATTGAAACACCTTTAGTTTGTCCAAAGTCTTTTTGTTCAAAACCTTTACACCCGAATGAATCAAATTGTACTGTTCCTGTTCTAGAGTTTGTAGGTGCAGTAATTGTTTCACCGCCCACAAATTCTCCTTGTATATCATTTAATACGATTGTTGTATGAACAGCAGTACCACCAGATGAGTAAGCAGTAAAACCAGTTCCGTCTAAAGGTTCAACTACAGTTGTTGCAGCTGTTTGAGCAGTAAATAATTCAAAAGTTGTTGCAGTAGCATTTTTTACAGTATGAGTTGTATTAATATCAGTCATACCAGCGACACTAGCAATTGTAATTTGTTGACCGTCTGTAAAGTTATGACCACTAGACATTGAAACAACAACAGGATCCGCTTGAGTAGCGCCTGTAATGTTTGCTGTGCCAGCAGTTGAAATACTTTCTATAATACCAGTTGCACCCGAAGTGCCGCCAGTTAGTTTATCACCAGTTGTTAATGCACCTGACATAGCGCCCTCTACATTTAGGTGTCCAAACATTTCTACATCAAATAAATAATGTTTAAATTTTACATCTTTTGTAGTTGCGTTTGATAAATGAGATGTGGTTCCTGAATCAGGACTTACAGCAGTACCAGAGTTATATTCAAATGCCCTAGTTTTTGCACGACCAATATCAAAAACATGAGCGAGAGCAGTACCAAATACGGTACCTCTTGTTGCGTGTTTTTCATCTACTAATCTTAAAGTTTTATAGTTTGCTACCTCACCAGATACAAAGTTAATGTCAGGTGAACCAAAAACATTTTCAACATTGACAAAAGAACCTATATCAAATCTTGTTATAGAACCACTATCAGTTTCAAAATCTCTTGCCTTATCTACATCAACATAAGTTGTTCCTATCTTGCCTATTTCATATCCATGAACATATGCTTTTCCTTGAGATATACCAAATGCTAACTTATCATCTGTAGCAGTATTACCATCATCGGAAGTAGCACCAGTTGCATAGATACCACGATTTGTTCCTGATAACAAATGTTCTCTAATATCTAATTCAAAATCATTTACAACATAGTTTCCTGATTCGTCAAAAGTTCGTCTTGCTAAAGTATCTTCAAGAAAAGTAGGGTCTCTAGGGTCAAATGGTTTGTTTTGTATTTTACCATTTTTTAATCTAAACAACTCTACAAAGTTAGCGTCAGCAGTTGATGTTGGTGATAATTTTGTAAGAGTTAGATTAATCTTAAATCTGTGAGCACCAGTTGCGTTTTCGTTTGATGAACCGGTTGCATTGTCTAATAAACTTGTATCGTCAGTTGATGTTGTAAAAACTTCACTTATTGTTAAACCAACACGATAATCTGGAGTATTTGTATATTTGTCTAATGTAATTGTTTGTTTATCTACTTCAACAAAGAAACCATTTATGTAATAAGTACCTGCTTCTATGTGAGCAGCAGAACCTGTAGCACAAGTATTTACAACAGCAGTCTCACCAGAAGAAACAGCACTTGTTAAACTTTCACCATCAGTAAATTTATCTGAAGCATTATCAGTACCAGAGTTTTTGTATTTAACAAATAGGGTATCTGGATCCGTACCATCAGTTGCAACAACAGCAACAACATCAGCGACTACGCCAGATGTTCCGCCAGTTACATTACTACCTACAAAGTTTGTTATTGTTCCTGTGAAAGAGGTTAATTTTACAGCATAGTAATTTAAATCATAAATTGCTTCGCCAGGAATAACCATTGACCCATGTTTATAAATTGAGTCACCTAGTTTCTCTATTTGGTTTTGTAATATTGTTTGTTGAGTTGTTAGTTCTCTCGCCTGAACAGCAAACGCTGGGCGATACATGACTCTATGAAATTTCTTTGCTTCTGAAAAGTCATCATAATATGGACTAACATTAAAATCAGTTTTTGATGGCATTATATTCCTCTACTAAAATTCAATAATTAATTTAACATTCTCTGTCTGGTCAGAGGCCCTTGTTATAGGACTTCTTTCTTCGACATAAATTATATCTCCTGAATCATATGCTAATTCTGGATTAGCATAACCAGAAGCAAATGTTACCCCATTTACTGTAGCTGAACTACTTGTATTAGGCGTTGCACTTGCACTTGAACTTTGTCCTGTGATTGCGTTTGCACCACTTATTGCTGTTAAGTTACCATTAGTATCAGTACCTACATCTGGAAATCTAGTTTGATAGTAATATAAAATTTTATTTGTTGAATCAAATTCAATAACTTTAGCAACAGCACCTGTAGTTGCCTGATTGATTTCCTCATCGGCAGTAAATGTTCCTGATACAGATGAGAATATGGTAGCATAAATTTGTCGTCTTGTAGTTGCAGTTGCAACCGTTGATGTTCCAAAGTTAGTTGGGTCTTTTAAAAGACCAATTCTTCTAAAATCGTTTCCTACACCAATATCAGATGTGCCTTCGACACCAACAAGTGATTTATTTAACATGATGTAGAAGCCGCCTAATTCTTTCACAGCGTTTGCGCCATGTCCACCTTTTGGTGGAATAATTACATTTAGATTATCACCTGACCCTGCACCACCAGCATTTGTAGCAGCGATAATATCAGCCGTTCTAATATATGCAAAAGTATATCCAGTTCCTGCAGTTGTAACAGTTGCACTTGCAATAGCACCTGAACTGATTACTACAGAAGCAACACCACTTGAACCATCACCACGAATTGGGATTGCAGAAATAGTTGTACCTGATGATGTGTTAAAACTTGAACCTCCAGCAACAACTAAGATTGTGTCTAACGCACCATCAACGGCAGCAGCTGATACGGTAGAATCTGTTGATACATGAATAAAGTCAGTTGACATAAAGTTTAGAGTTTCAGCAGATGTTAAAGAGTACATATACTTCCATCTATATCCATCAGATGTTTCGAAAATTGAGTTTGATGTTGATGTTGGTTCTACTGTCGAAGCAGTTGCACCATCATTTTCTATCACTTTATAAACAGCAAAAGAGCCATTCATTACCACATAAGATGAGTCAAATAAATTTGTTGCGCCACTATTAGCGGCGTTAGAAGAACTAATGTTATGTTCGTACATATCATAAGTTGTTCCTGTTGTCCAGTTTCTTCGTGGTATACAATGTGATACATCACTTGAAGTTATTATTTTTGCACCTAACATATCATCATAGTTGTAAAACTCTGATGTTACATCATCATTAGGTGTTGGTGGGGAAGCGTCTGTTCCCTCGTTAATTGAGTTGCCTTGAGCATCAGCGTCTGTTGCCCAAGAGTGTGCTCTTCCTATGAACAAATAATATGTCGTTGCAGCCGTTTCACTAAAAGATTCTACGAACTGTTCGGCATTATTTATTCTAAATTTGTTTGTTACTATTGCTGCCATTTTAGTTTCCTGAAATTATTTATGTTCTATGTTATTATTTATAAGAGTTTATGAAGGCTCTTGGGTGATGTCTGTAGGAAAAGCAAAATTGTTTTTATGATTTAGATTACTGTTAGTTCCCTCTAAGTCTGATATTCTCATAGTTTCTCCGTCAACACTTGTATTCAAAGTTCCTGTAAATCTTAATTGTGCCCAATCTGCTATAGTTGTACTTGCAGAAATACCAAATTCACTCGCAAGTACGCCTGATTCATTTTCTAATCTGATATTAGAATCACCTGTTTCTGTATGTCCTTCTAGTAATATACCATTATTGTGAGCATATCTAGAAAAAGGTGCTCTTAAATTTCTTTGTCTTGGACCTGCATATGCAAAACCATTACTTACATCTACATTTCTTACTTTATAACTATTCAAACTATAAAAACTGTTTCTACTTCTTTGTTCAGTTTCTATTGTAGTTTCAGGAGATAAATTTAATTCTTTTTGTGTATTTGTATTTGGGTCTCTATAATCATTATGTACTTCAATCGGTATACCTGTTCTTGCAACAGCTGATGATACTTTTGTTTTGCCATCTAACTCGACACCATTACTCATAAATTTAAATCCAACGCCTGTTCGTCTACCAAAGAATGTAGAGAATAGAGTATTTAATCTCATGTAGATAGGACTATCTTCAGTACCAGAGAACAATCCTTGAGACAATGTAGCACCAACTGGTCGTTTAACTTGAACATCTAGTTGAGTTGCAATGTTCACTTCTCCAGTTACATAGAATCCAGTAGGATGAGTTGCTTTCTTAATAGCGTCTCGCCACTTAGTAATTGATTCTGAAACTTTTATAACATATGAAAAATCTTGATAGTATAAACTATCTTGAACTTTTTTAGTTAATTCTGATAAATGACCATCTTGAGCAATATATTTTCCTGCTGTTTGTATTCTTGTATTGATTGCTGTTGTTGCAGTAAGATTATTTGATTTAACTACAATCGCTGTTGTGCCGCCAGAAAAGGTAACTGTATCATCTTCTTCTAATACACTTGTTGTTGCTGTGTATTTTAAAAGAGGCGCTGTGAAGTCAACAACCGTTCCTGTTGCGCCACTTACATTACTTGTAAATGTTTCATCTTCGGTTATTGCTGCTGAAACTGTTTTAAGAATAGCATATTTAGGAAACGCAAGTGTTGGGGCTGATGTAAAATCAATACCATGTTCAATAATATTTAATGATGTTGCTTTTCCTATATCATCGCCATAAGGTATAACAGTAGTACTTGCACCATCAAAAGCAATATCTGATAAAAGTCTTCCACCTGTTTCTAATTCTATTCTACTAAAAGGTGCTGATATACTTGATGTAGAATCTTCTAAAGAAATAAATCTATCACCAGAAATTGTTGCTGTAGGTAATGTAGTGTATCCACCACCACTTGATATCATTCTAATATCTGTTATGTCTCCATTACCAGTAGAGTTTTCTTGAACTATTTTATCACCAATATGTAATCCATCATTTTGAGTAAATTCTTCTAATACAATATGGTCATCATCTTCCATAAAGTAAGGAATATTTGGTTGTGAGTCTTGATTTAAGATAAAGAAAGTGTCTGATACTTGACTGTCATCTTCTTCACTTAATAAATGTCCGACTTCATTCTCTAATTCAAATCTAATTTCTGTCTCATCTTCTTGTGAAGCAGAATCTAAAAGTTTACCACCTGCACCACTATCAATAGCGTCCTCTAATAATATATCACCAGAACCTGAACCTGTAATTGTTCCTGTTTCTAATTCACAATGTACAGCAACACTTCCTGTTTCTGGTGCAAAACCACCATTTACAACAGCAACTTTTGCTTCAGCTGTTCCTGAATTAAATGTTAATACATCTCCTTCTTGATAACCTGTACCAGCCACATTGACGATAACCTCATCAACGCCTGCACCAGTTATATCTTGAACTTGAATACGAGCACCTGCACCACCACCGCCTGATACTGTTGCCTCATCACCAACGGTTAGTGTTGCCCCAGCATTTGTTATTGTTGTTGATGATACTGCTTGACTTATTGTAAGTTTTATAATCTCGTTAAGGTCATTAAAATTAGCACCTTCAATTACTTCATCATTGACAAAAGTACCAACAGTAGTTTCATCATTAATTTCAATCTCAATAATCTCAACAGTACCTTCTCTAAACTTTGTAACATTTTCAACAATTGCTGTTGCTTCGTTTATATCATCATCAGCAGGATTATTTGATTGCTTTATTTGTTGACCAATTAAAAATATTGAATTGTTAATTGATTGTGCTGCTGTTTGTGTACAACGAAGAAATGTATTTGTAGAAAACTTACCATCGGACACTCGTAACATATCTTCATTAGGTTTATATACCTCTGAAGGTTCATTAAATAACATTCTGAAAAATGCTTTATGAGCCTTATCTGTTCCTTTTGCACGATATAAAGATTTAATATTCTTAATTAATTTTCTTGTATTTAAACTAGAGTGTGTATCTTTTGGAATAGTTTTAAGAAACTCTTCCTTCATTTGCGATAAGAAATCTTCTATTGTATGGTCTGGGTCGGAATAGTTTAAAAGTTGTTGAATGTTCTCAACAGGATTTGCACGATATTTACCTACAATTGCTGTAGCACCAGATGTTGCGCCAGTTACAGTTTCGCCTGTAATGAAAGCATTATTTGCTGAAATGGTGTATCGTGAATTAGAAAAATCTTCAGCAAGAATAGTTGCTGTAGCACCTGATGTTGCACCAGTTATTATTTCACTTTTTTGTAGTGTACCTGAAAAAGAAAGTTGTTCATCTACAAGCTTATCACCTGCGTCTAAACTAAAAGCATCTGTTCTATCTAATAGGACAAAATTACTAGCTGCACCTTCACCTTCTAAAAGTATATTGTCTACCGAAGTAAAAGATGATAATCGTATTTCTGCTGATTCTAGAAAAAGATAATAAGACTTTATAAACTCAGCAAATTTAGGATGTTCTGAAAGAACAAACTCTGGTAATTGTCTCTTAACTAAATTTGATAATTTTTTTTTATTTGTTTTTTTAAATGTTGTCATTGTTATCCATTACCATTAATATGATGAATAACTACTAGTTGTTGTAAAAGAAGTTCCTGCCTGTGATGAACCGCTCTCAACAGTATCTATATTACCAGTTATAGTTGAGTTAGAAATATCTATCTCTAAAACTTGATTACGAACAGGAACAACATCATTAGAATCAGGAATAGCAAAAACTCTTACTCTTGTACTAGCAGCACCATCAATATTTGAAATACTTGTTATATTTGCTGATGTTAAAATTATTTCACCAGTTGTATAATCAACAGTACCAAAACTTGTACTTGTATAAATTCTTGTTGTGCCACTTAAATAATAAACTCTAACATTACCTGCACCGTCATCATCTAAAAAATGTTCGTTAGTTGAATCGTCATTACTAATTTTGAAACCTGTTGATGATACGACACCACCGCCTGTCGTGTTATGACCTGAATGAGGATTATAAAATGCATTGTTAAATGAAAGTGTATATTTTAAAGATTCACTTAAAGTTGGTGTGATAAACTTATATAATTTAATGGTTGTAATATTACTTAAAATAGATGTGTCAGCATTGTTAATATCTTCTAACAATTGTGAATGTCTAAAAACACCAGTAAAGTCTTGTAAGGTGTTTGCATTGTAATTTGAAATTGCTGTTAAGACATTTGTTTGAAGTGTACTTACATCTTTTGTAGTTGCACCAGTATCATATTTAAAATTTGTATTGAGTGTAAGATAAGTTATCTCTGGGTCAATAATTATTGGTCTTATAGAAGCAACAGCATATTGTTTAAGACTTGCAACAATACTTGCTTTTGTTGATTCTGTTAAGTTTGAACCTGATTTTGCTTTAATTGATATATAAACTTTACCATAATCTGGTATAGCTGCGTCCTCACCACCATACACTTGTACAGCTTGAGCATTTGCATATAAACTTTTAACTAGAACTTTGTAATCGTCTGCTGTTACAGCACGGTCTTGTGCTGAGTAATCTCTTGGTGCATTATATTTAATAGATGAAATTGTTTCTGGTTCAGCACCTCCACTTGCGTTGTCAACAGTTGTAATAGTTGAAGTAGAGAATCCGCCAATTGTACTATTTAATGTAAATGTACTAGCGCCGTTTGCTTCTGCTCTATTTGTATTAATATAATCTATGATAATAATATTACCATCAGCGACAGCCTTTCCTAAAACACCATCACCAAAAGTAACTTGATATCTACCATTTTCAACTTCTTGTAAAAAGAAAACTTTAGATGATGAATCTAATCCTGTAATACCAGATGCAAGTGTATAGGTGTTTGTTGTAGAGTCAGAAGATGATTCTTGAATTTTAATTGTTAATGTAGTTGTATCAACATTATCATTTGGTATAATAAATCGTTGGTCGATATCAGATGTGTTTACTGTGTATTTAAAATTTAAATATGTTCCTTCAAAAATATCTACATTACTAAACTTATAAACACCATCAACAGGTGTAATAGTTAAATCAGCGTTGTTTACAAAATTATAAGAAGTGCCATCAACAGTTGTTGAGAATTTTGTTCCTCTTGCCATAGTAAGTGTAGCACCACTAGCATTATTAACTGTTACATCAACAATTGCTGATGAAGTCGTAGAACTTGTCGGTGTATAACCAACTTGTTTTGCTTTTGATACAACACTTGCTCTTAAATCAGCACTATCTAAAAACATTTCATTTGCTAACATATTAGCATTGAATCCAAGATAGTGTGTGTTGTAAGCGAGTGTATCTAAAAGAACTGCCATACCAGAACCTTCAAAGTCGTAATCTCTAAACTCGTCTTGTTGTGATAAAAAGTTTTTTAGGTTTGATTTGATACCATCAAAATCTAATTCTGATATTTCTAATTTAGTTGCCATATTTTTATCTTAGTCTTTCTAAAAAAGTTTCTACTTCAACTCTCTCTGGAGTGTTCACTACAAAGAAAGATATTGAAGCTCTATATCCGTTTCTTTCGATAAACGGTTGTACGTTAATTTGAACTAATCTACATCTCGGTTCAAAATTCTTTAATAATAAATCAATCTGTTTTGAAATCGCATGAGTCATTTGTGGAGTAATATTTTCAAATAACATTCCTCTCAAATTAGAACCAATCTCAGGATGAAATGGTCTCTCATAGTGATTAGTGTTAATCAAGTTTCTAACACTTCTTTTGACTGCCTCAACATCACTAAGTTTTTGAATATCTTTTGTAGCAGAATTAGCTTCAAAATCTAAATCTAAATCACGATAGATTTTAGCGCTTCTTTTACTTTCATTACTTTGTGTTGCGTCATATCTTGACATTTAACAATCTCTCCTGTGCTATATTTATACCGTTATCCACCTGCAAATACATTACCTGACCCAGCAGCTACAGATGTACAACTACTTAGACTATCTCCAACACGACCGCATCCTTTACCATTAACTTTAACAGTTCCTGAACCTAAAGTAATACCAGCATTATGAGATGGACAAGTTCTACCACCAGGTAGTAAATGAGTAGTATTCACATCACCTTGTCTGCTAACAGGTATACCATTTGCAAAAACATTTCCAGAACCTTGCGCCCTAACCATAGCACCACAATGTGGTACATCAGCGTCTCCAACTCTTGTTACTGCTGGCATTTTATATCTCTAAACATAATAAGAAGCCACAGCACTTCTGATTGATTCTAATTCGTTATTAACTACCTGTGTAACAGTAAAAGTATTTGTACCACCACTAGAAGTTGCAGTAACAGTATACGACTTCGTAACAGAAGCTGTTGCATCTTGATTTAAATTATAAAATAATTTGTTACTAGGAAGGTTATCAAGTCCAATCACAATTGTGGGCGAACCTGCTAAATCACTACTTCCTTTTTCAACATATTTAAATTCATCAGTAAAAGAATCTTCATAAGTCCCTACAAGTGTACATGATGATGTTCCTGAAGTCATAGTAATTCCAGGATGTGTCGTTGATGATACAGAAGTAAAAGAAACAGGTGTAGGCCCTCCAGGTACAGACTCAGTATCATCACTAACAGTAATGGTTGCATTAATTGTTCCAAGTCTTTCTGTTGCTGTTACAACTGAACCAGAACCAGGACTAACACTTACACTAATAGCCATTTTTAGTTTTTCTCTCTTTTCATTAACTCTTTTAACTTGACATTGTAAGTTGCCATCTCCTTATGTTCTTTCTCTGTGTGAGGAGGCTCAGGAGGAGTTGGTTCGAATCTTATAACATTATCGAAACTTTGAGGTATGTCGTCATAATTACTAAATTCTAAAAAATGACCTTTGTCTCTAATTACAAAAATGCCTTGCATTATTTTTTCTTCTTTTTCTTTGGTGCTTTACCGCCTACCCATGCTTCATTGTAGTCTTTTGTAGATTTATCGTCTGCTTTGTATTTACCTTTTTCCCTGGCACGTTTAGTCTTTTTAACTGTTGGTGCTTCCTTGAAAATGCTAAATATATTTGATAAAAATCCCATAATAATCTCCTATTTCATTTTAGTAGTTTTCTTTTTCTTCTTAACTGGTATGTTACCATTCTTGTATTTTAAAACTTCTTCAACAACCGGTTCTTCTTCAACGATTGGTTTTTGTACTAATGCAGGTTTGGTTATTTCCATACCTTCAACATTTACTTTACCTTCATTGACTAATCTTTGTCTATTCTCTAAATGTTTTGGTTGAACCACTTCCTTGTTACCACCTGAGTAAGCAACAGCGTGTCCTTCTTTCAATAATTTAGAAGTTAGTAAATCTCCTTGTAATGTTCTGAAATCACCAAGAATACGACCAAACTTGCCTCGCATTTCTTCGTTACCATCACCTTTAACTTTAGATATTAGAGTAGCACCGTCACCTAATAGTTGTTGCACTCTCTCTTTTGCAGCTAAACCGAAAATCTTTTCGATTTTATCGCTTGTTCTTGATTCAGGAGTATCAATGCCTATAATTCTCACTCTTTCATCATTGAGCCATATACCAAAACCTAAATCTATGTCAATATCAACGGTATCACCGTCAACGACTTTTCTAATTTTACATTTATACTCGTACATTTGATTTTTCCTTTATTTTCATATAAACTATTTATAAGAGCTTTACAAAAACTTGAAAATATTGTATAATAGTAGTAAAAAAGACAAAAATACCAAAAAAGTATGGAATAATCCATTTTTTACTTGACAAGGGTCTATTTTTATTGTATAATATACATATAAATGAAAAAAATACAGAAAATAAGGGTTTTTAGAGTGCGACAATTTATTCCATGGAATAATCCATTTAGTTCTTGCATTATATCCTATTTTAGTGTATAATATGTGTATATTATGAAAAAACAACAAAGGAGAACAAATAATGTCTAAAACTAAAAACTACTACTGGGACGAAGCTGAAAAATTCGTAGAAACAGTCTTCGAAAACCTTAAAAAAGGTCTTATCGACAAAGACGAGGCTAAGAAAGAAATCTTAGAATCAGATGTTGCTCTTGACTTAATTGATATCAATGCATTTAACATTGATGAAGTCATTGACAACGAACTAGACCCACCCGAACTGCTTAATGGTTTCCACTAGTAAAGGTTAATGAAAAAAGACTTGTTATTATCTTACTTTTACGATATAATTACTACATAAACAATTGAAAAGGAACGACTATATTATGAAAACACTAGTTACTAAAAAATCAACTTCTCTTTTATCTGGCATCAAGAATATGATGGCGGGTGCTAAAGAGAACTACGATGATTGGACTGCTCCTAAAGACGGTCAATCTACATCTTCTTATCGTCTTGAACAACTTGCTAAGTGGGACTCAGAAACACAAATTAAAATGGGTCGCAAATACTTTAAAGTTCTTCAAAATAAAAGCGCTTTTGCTTTTATCATTAGAGAAGATGACGGCAAATTTAAAAAAGGTGATGTGTTAAAACCTGCGAGTTATAACAGACCTGCTTTAAATCAACCAAGAGGAAATGTGCTTGACGGTAATTACTTTATCGCATGGACTGGTCCTCTTTACTTAAACTAAACAGAAGGAAAACTATATTATGAAAAATGTAAAATCTGAAATACAAAAAATGAACCTTGTTCAACTTAACGAACTTTCAGCTTTCATTAATGATTGCAAGATATTAAGTGCGAAAGCAACTTTAAAGGTTGGTCAAAAGGTCAATGTTGTTCAAAAGACTAAAAAAACTCCTGGTGTAATTACTAAAATTATGCAGAGTAGATGTCTAGTTGATATGCTTGGTAGAATTTATAGAGTGCCAATGAGAATGTTGGAGGCCGCATGATAGACACAATGAATGAAGTTTTAGTTGATAGCCTCGTTGAGACTATCGCTAACATGAATGAAGAACAAAGAGATAAATTTGCAAAAGTTTTTGTTTCTAAATTGCCTGAACTTGCAGGTCAAATTTCTTTCAGTATTGAGTCTAACTTACAAGATGCTTGGAGACCAGAAGATATGTACAAGAAGGTTGAAGTTAAAGACCCTGCATTAAGATTAGACCCTACTAAAAAGGCTTATATTCAATTGACAGGAGTTAATGAGTGTTAATTAAAATAGAAGATGATGTAACTGTAAATGAAAAATTTGGTGCAAATACAAGATATGGAAAAGTAACTGACATATCAATCGCAACAAAGACAAATGACCCTGCTGGCGAACTTGGTATACAGATACAAGAATATGATACTGAACTTGATTATGCAGGTTCAATTGGATATGTAACAGAGAACGGTGACCACTATTGGGCATACTTCTCGCAAATTGAAAAGGATATATAATGACACCAGATGAAAACTTTATTACGGCAATAATAACTCAAGCAGTTGAAGATACTATGTACATGGGAAAGAGACCCAGGTATTTAAAACACAAGGCCGATGCAATCGACTGGATTCTTAATGAAGAAAGTGAAGACCATTGGGCGTTTATTAACTATTGTGCTATACTTGGTGTAGACTCTGCTAGAATAAAAAGAAAGGTTAAAGGATTTATTGACCCTAAATTAACCAAAACTCAAAAACTTATAATAAAAGCAAATATGAAGAAAGGACGTCAAGATGACAATACAATACAAGTTTAGTGAAAATGTAATTGTAAATGATATAATGGATTATGTGAATAAGACTTATGAATCACATTACGCTCAAACTAAAAATTATCAGGCAACTGAAATTATCATTGACCAAGGTCATGGTACAGGTTTCTGTATGGGCAATATTCTAAAGTATGCTCAAAGGTATGGCAAGAAAGAAGGTCGTAATAAGGATGACTTGATGAAAGTTGTACATTATGCAATTATACAATTATCGCAAGACCACTATAAATCTTTAGATGAGTCTAAATTAAAGTCTGAAACATCTGAAAAATATGGTGGAGAGATTAATCTAGAAACAAACAAGTTTAAAAGTGTAATACTAGACGATTTATTAAAAAAATAATAGGAGATTATTATGGAATATGAACAATGGTATCAAACTGTAGCATTAGAAGAATATGCATTAGAAACATTGCAAGAAGAATATTGTTATCAGTATGCTAAAGTATTTGGTAAGTATCCATTGCCAAGTGTAATGAATCGTGATACACTTATCAGTAACATAAACAAGTTTAAATCGGCTCCTTCTTGTAGTCTATTAGCGAGTTGAATATGATATCAATGTTATCAAAAGGGATTTTGTATGCAACTACAGCCTTGATGTTATACATCTTAGGTTGGATTATAAACAATCCTTGGTTACAAGATTGGATTTTTTAAATTAAATAATTAGGAATAATATATTATGATAGAGTTTATTTTGCTAGTAAGTTTAAGTGGTATGCCATCAGGAAATGTCTATGCTGGTTCGTTCAACTCATGCCAGGAAGCATTCACTTATGCAGATGTACACTATGCTGATTGGCGTGGTAGAACTTGTGTTAGGGAGATAAGTAATGAGTAACTATACACATAACACATATATGTTATTTAAATACATATGCGTGCTTGACACATAATTCTTTTCGTGTTATAATAATATCTCAATAACTTAAAAAAGGAAATATTATGTTCTCAATTGATAATAATGTAACAATACCAGATTCTAAGTACGGTACTGGAACTGGCAAATATCCATGGCACCAATTAGAATCAGGTCAAAGTTTTTTTGTACCTGAATCTCAACTTGCAAACCCTAAAAGTAGACCTGCTACTCCTCTATTTAAAACTATAAGTAGAATATGTATAGAAGATGGCACCAAAGGTGTTAGAGTTTGGAAAGCGTAATCATAAAAATAATAGGAAGAGCGGTAACGATGGCGGGTTACGATGGACTGTAAATCCATTTCCTCTGGACTAGTAGGTTCGAATCCTACCTCTTCCACCAATTAAAGGAGAATAGCATGGTAGCAAGGATACACCCAGGAAAACGTAAAGCAAATCCAAATCTTACTTGTAATGAAAAACCACGTATCAAAGGTTGGTCTAAAGTTAAACTAGAAGAAGCAATAGGAAAAACAGCAAAGAATAAAGTGAAAGCAAGATATCTTAAAGAAATTGAAAGACGATTTGCATAAAGGAATATTTTGTTGTTAAAAATACTTAATAAATTAACAAGGAATACTTTTGCTGTTAAAAATACTTAATAAAATAACAACAAATTGGCGTAAAAGATTAGCTACGCTTTTAGGTTTGCTTATAGTATTACCTGTATCTCCTACTATTTTTGTTATAACTGTATGGTGGAATACTTACTCTATCTTTTAGGAGCTAGCTTAGGTAGGTTTCTCAAAGAATGTACATGAGTACTTATAAGAACCAATATTTAGAGAATCGAAGAAAAAATGAATCTCATAGCCGCCCGCTAAGCGGTTTTTAGAACTGTCTTGATATCATAGTACCCCTATAAAAGTAGGGGGAAAGAAGAATTATTCTTTGACAGGTATTTCAAAGTCTGGAATCACTAACTTCTTACCTAACTCTAAATTTTTATCGCCTTTGATATTTAATCTTAAAGATTCGTCAGTTTTATTATAATACTTTTCTTTAGCAGGAACTTTATTTGGATTTGCAATAATATCTTCCATAAGCTCATCATAGTAACTTTTACCTTCAGGTGGCCTATCGTCAATCATTTCTTCGCCATTAACACCCTCACATTTTCTAGCTAATGTTGCAAATTGAGGTGGTAACTTTTTGTTGTTATATCTTTTACACATCTTAATTAACTCTAACTGTTGAGCTAATTCCATATTCTCTTGTATTAAACTTTGAGTATAATCAGTACAGTTACTTCCTAGATACCAAGTCCACCTAACGCCTATTCTTTGAGATGAGCCATCACCATAATGATTGTTATTACTACCTACACTATTAG
>Ga0308013_10000553_pt1 | contig 19429 bp, 16 predicted proteins | sample Neamet181_FD_203131 | JGI IMG/M metagenome (GOLD analysis project Ga0308013, IMG submission 203131) | Marine microbial communities from water near the shore, Antarctic Ocean - #181 | ecosystem: Environmental > Aquatic > Marine > Unclassified | place: Southern Ocean | collected 2014-07-25
AACATCTTCGTCTGGCACTCTACATTCTTCACAAGTTTTTCTTGCGAGTCTCTGGGCTAAAACCAATGTGCAGGCTGCACTAATCAAATAATCTGGTGTACCCATATTTTGCAATCTTGTGATTGTGCTTGGAGCATCGTTGGTATGAAGTGTGCTAAAAACTAGGTGACCTGTCAAAGCAGCCTTAAGTCCAATATCAACTGTTTCTTTATCTCTCATCTCTCCAATTAAAATTATTTCTGGGTCTTGACGCAAAAAAGATCTTAATGCTGTTGCAAAAGTAAATCCTATATCATCTTTCGTTTGCACCTGTCCTACGCCATCTAGTTCAAATTCAACCGGATCTTCTGCAGTTAAAATGTTTAAATGAGGTTTGCTTACTTCTTTAAGTATACTGTAAAGCGTAGTTGTTTTACCCGAACCGGTTGGTCCTGTTACTAATACTAAACCTTGAGTTCCATGAATTGCTTTTCTTAAATTTTTTAAATCTGTCTCATCAAAATTTAATTGTTCTAAACTTATATCTCCTGCATCTTTATTTAAAATCCTCATTACAATTCTTTCATTACTTGCAGTTGGCAAAATAGATAATCGTAAATCTACAATTTTTCCATCTATTCTAAATGGTATAGCGCCATCTTGTGGTAATCTTCTTTCAGCAATATCTAGCTTCCCCATGATTTTAAATCTAGTGGTTACGGCACCATAATTATCATGAAGAAATCTTGCAAATTTTGGTTGCTCTTCAAGTATACCATCAGTTCTATAACGCACTCTTGAGGAAAACCTATAGGGCTCGATATGAATATCACTAACTCCTTTTTTAATAGCTTCTGCTACAACTGCTGTACTAAATTTAATTACCTCAGACTCGTTTTCAATTGCCTCAATATCTTCCTCTAAATCTTCTTTTTCCATCACTTCACCAGCATCTGAAAATTCAGAGTCAAATTCTTTTTGCTTTTCTCTTTCCTTTTTAGCTTCAACTATGCTTTTCACAGTAGTTTCACCATCAGACAATAATTGATCAATAAAAAGTGATATGTTGGAGACCGTCGCTCCATGTAATTCAATATTTTTTTTTGCAATAGTCTTTAGATTTCTCATCAAACTAAGTTTAGAGCTGTCTGAAATTGCAATATGTAAAACTTCTCCTTCTATTTTAAAAGGCGCAATAAAGTTTGTTTTAATATAATTTGAAGGTAAAATTTTTTTTAATTCTTCGACTGGTGTTATTTCTGAAAGGTCTACTCTTTCAAGAGCCTGCTCTTTAATTAAAATATCTAAAATTTGTTCTTCGCTAGCTAGTTCTAGTTCAAAAATAACATCAATTTGTGACTTATCTTCTTCCGTGCTAGCTTTTTTAATTTTAATTAAGTCTAAGCCAGAAATGATATCATTATCAATAAGTATGTTAATGATATTAATTTCACTTTCTCTACTTATATTTAACATTTTTAAAGTACCTTGGCAGCAATAAACACTAGCAACTCATCTAATTTATCTTTTTTAGAATTTGATTTAAACAAGTTTCCTATAACTGGCACATCTCCTATTCCTGGGGTTTTCTGTTTATTGTCAGATTGTGAATTCTTTTTTATTCCACCAATAACAACTATGTCTCCATCTGCTACAAGTAATTTGGTTATAATTTCCATTTTGTTAATAGGTGGCTCGTCTGCACTCGAAGATGTATCGGGACTATCATTGTTAAGTTTAATACTTAATAAAACATTGCCGTCACCAATTATTGAAGGTGTTACTTGTAATATTAATGCCGCATCTTTAAAAGATGTTGTTGTTCCACCTCCTTCTGCTGCACTTTGATATGCTATTTGCTGTCCCTGAGTTACAGTTGCAACTTGATTATCTAAAGTAAAAACTTTTGGGTTAGAAATTGTTTTACCTATACCTAAGCTTTCAAGCGCTGTTATTTCAGCTTTTAAAACACCTGTAGTAGTTCTTCTTAAAAGACCAATACCACTTGTTGCTGCAACTGGAAAATTAGATATAGAGTCTGTGGAACCTCCTAATCCTGCAGCAGTGCCCAAATCAGCACCTGTTGCACTTCCTGTGCTTGCTCCCGCAACACCTCCTGCAATATATCCTTGTTTCTGATAATATCCACCCAACCTAGCTCCTAAAGCTTTTTCAAAATCTGAACTTGCCTCAACTATAAATGCTTCTATTAAAACTTGTTTTGTTCTAATGTCAATTTCACTAATTACTTTATCAACTACATCTATATCTTTTTGTTTTCCTCTAACAATTATTGATCGAGTAGTTTTTTCTTCTGTTATTTGAATTGGACTACCTCCCACATCACCACTAAATAAATCTGTTAATGTTTTTTTAGCTTCCGTAGGGGTGATATAATATAATCTAAAAATTTCTGAAATAGTTGACTCTACTGAATCTTCTAATTCTACTTTGTTTTTAACCGCTGCTGCTCTAGCTGTTTTATATCCATCTTGAGCTACTAATTGTTGTGGTGAGTGAACTCTTATTAAATTACTCCCCACATCTATGTCTGATGCATAGTTTTTTATATCCAAAACAGCTTGAAATGCTTTATCCCAAGGAACATTAATAAGTTCAGCTGATATTTCTCCTGCCACCTCATCTCCAACCAAGATATTAATCTGTCCCATTTTACTCATTAGTTTCATCGTTTCTCTAAAGTCTAGATTTTGAAACTTTAAAGTTACATTTTGTTTTAAGTTTTTATAGTCATCAGGTATTAACAAATAATTTTTATTTGCTTGTGATGATATTGTTTTTCTTTTTTTAAGTTTTTTAGCATCACCAAAAACTGGTTTTGGACCCATATCTATGGTTTTAGAGATTTCAGATTTTCCATTAGTTCTAATATCGTCTGTTATTAAAGGAGTATTATGCGTAAAAGGTTTTGTTGTTTTTTTTTTGATTTTTCCATTTTCTACTACGCAACCAGTTAATCCAATAACTAAAATTATATAGAAAAATAATATTTTAAAATTTTTAATATTCATTAACTTCTTTAATTTGGTTTTTGAAATTGATAGTAACAAAGCTGTTATCAGCCTTTTTAAATATGGCTTCATTTAATTTTAAATCAATAAGTCTAAATCCTTCGTACAGCTCTTCCTCGAGTTGTAAAATTATTGAATTTCCATCTTGGTTAACTAATGAAATATAACTATGTTTATTACCTGAGATAATCCCAGCTAACTTAAAATTATATAAACTCATCGGGTTATCTAATTCACTAATAGAGCTATCTTCACTTGATGTTGAATCTGAAGTTGAATTAGAGCCTTGAGTTCCATCAAAGGGATTATTTAATGGAAGCTCTTCTTCATCATCTAATAATTTATTTTCATCGTCTGCTTTAACAATATTTTGCATTGTTAATGTTAAAAATAAAATTAGAAAAAAAATGTTTTTACAAAAATTCATCTGTTAATCCTACGATTGATAATTCACCTGTAATAATTATACCACTTGAGTTTTTATTTTCTAGTTTTATTACCTCTTTTTCGAAGTTAAGCATTTTATTTGATTTTGATAGCTGTTTTTTAAATCTTACATAACCTAGAAAATTTCCTCGCATTTCAAAATTCACTGGGATCATAAAATATGAAACATTTTGTTTATCTAATTCTTTATTATTAGATTTATTTTTTCCATCTTTAAAGACAGGCTTTGGTTCTTTTTTATTTATTTTAGAAACAATCAATCCATTTACAGCAGCATACTGACTTAACGTTTGATATAATTCCTCAACTTCTTTTTTAGAGTGAAATAAAGAGGAGTTTTTTTCATAAGTCGGTTTAATTTTTTTAATTTTGTTGTTAATGCTAATTATATCATTTTCAAAATTAGCAATTTCTTGTTTTTTTAAATTCATATCTTGCACTTGGTATTGTTTTTTTTTCACAATTGGATTTAAAATTGCATAATAAATTATTAAAACAAATATTACCGAACCAATAATTGATCCATATTTTATTAAAGTTTTTTTTTCTAAACTTAAAAATTTCTCTTTAATCTCATCAAAATTAATATTATTTAAATCCATATTTTAACCTTTTGTTTTAACTGATATTTTAAATCCTTTTCTTTGCGAATTACTTTTACTACCAGAATTTGCCAAAGACATTGTTGCTAATGATGCTTGAGAAATTAAGCTTTTAGAATTCAAATTACTTACTAACTTTAAAATATCTCGATCAGTTGAAGCAGTGCCTTCAATTATGATCTGATTTTTTCCATCATATTCTATTTTTATAAATTGTACTCTGTTTGGAACTGAATTAGCAATTTGTGCTAAATATCTATAACTAATAACTTTATTTGATTGAATTGATTTACTTAAATTTAAAGACTTATCCATAATTTGAAGTTCTTTTGTAATTATGGCAATTTTTTTATTTAATATTTCGTGCTCAGACTTTGTTTGGGCATAAGTAACTAGCTTTGAATTGTAAGACATGATGTTAGAAGCAGATAAACCAAATAAAAAGAGATAAATGATTGATATTGCTGTAAGTGATCCTTTTAATACAAAGTTGGAAATAATTTTTATTCTTTTTTCACCAATAATTTTTATTCTATCTGGTAAAAGATTTATATTTGTGCTCGCTGCAACAAACTTATGATGCCCAAAAACATCTAGTTTTCTAAAAGCTAAACCAATGATAGAAGATAAGTGTGACTTATTTTTTAAATTTAGATTATCTTTTATTTGTTGAGGTACCTGAACTCCATCAAGAGGATCAAGTAAATTAAAACCTGTATTTTCTAAATTTTTTTTAAAACCTGCTAAATAAGTTTCTATATTTTCTAAATTTGATATTACTTTTAAGTTTCTAATTCTTTTTTCATATTTTGCTTCAAAATCTGTAATGGCCTGTTTGACCTGAGAGGTATATCTTTTAACAAATGACTCTATCTCTTCTTGATTATTTGACTCGATTAAAGTTTTTCTATCTTGTCCTCTAATAAATATATCTGTTATAATTGGGTTGTTTTCATGAAATATCATTACATAATTTTCTTCAGTACCAAACTCAAGAATAGCTGTTAATCTAGATTCATCAATTGTACCTGATTTTTTGTTAATTTGATCAACTGCTGCTTTAATCGCAAAACATTTAACATCTACAATTACAGGATTTAAATCAGCTTCTCTAACTATCTCTGTATACATGTTAATATCTGAAAACTTTGAGGCAACAAATAAGATATCCATTGTATTTTCCTTAGGGTATCTCTCTATAACTTGATAAAAAATAGAATATTCTTCTAAATTTTCTGTTAACTGAACTAAATTTTCCCACAGAGAATCTTCGTCTATTGCTTTAACTAATTCATTATCTGTCATTAGCGGACTTGTCACAACTCTAATGATCGAATTGGTAACTGGAAGTGCCAATGCTGCGTTTTTAATCTTAATTTTTGATTTTTGTATAGCTAGTTGTAATTCTTGGATTACTAAAATTGGATTGTCTAAAACTGAAGTATCTTCAGGTAATTGTATTTTATGTAAATAAAGTTTATCTAATATCGATTGGTTATCTTTTGAACTTGATATTTGAGAGAGTCTTATTTCGTTTGTTGTAAATTCAATACCAATAACATCCTCTCCTTTTCCAGCTGACTTTTTGACTAAAGCGTTAAATTTAGACTTAATTGTTTCTAAAGAATTATTTTTTTTATTATCTGAAATTTTTGGCTCTTGATCTGCTTGATCAATATTACTTGAAGCTTCATTCTTTTTTTTAAATAAATCTTTAAATAAATTTTTCATTAATTAAAATATTTGTAAATAGTGATTCACGTCTAATCTTTAAAGTATTCTACTATACAATCAACACTCGAAATCATATTTAAATAAAAGCTATTTCCTAAAAAAGCTTTTTTCATGCAAGAAAAAGCTGATTTGTTTTGATAAAAGAGTATAGATGTATTTATGTTTGAAAAACTTGAAGATTTAGCAAAGAATAATAAAAAGATTTCAGACTTTCATATTCGTTGTGGATCCCCTCTTGCCTATAGGCAAACTGGTGAAATAATAAAAGTTGCAGATGTAATAGTTACCCCTCAAGATCTTCAAGACTTATTAACCATGAACTGTAATGAAAAGGAATTAAAGAAGTTTGAAACAAGTCATGAGCTAGATAGTGCAGTAATGTTAAGTGGTCTAAGATTTAGAGCTAATTTTTTTAAAACTATAAAAGGAACTGCCGCTGTATTAAGAAGAGTAGAAAGTATAATTCCTGAAATGGAAAAATTAAATTTACCTCCAGTGTTATATGATGTGGTCGATATGCATAAGGGGCTAGTTTTGGTTACTGGTCCAACTGGGTCTGGAAAGACAACAACTATTGCCTCTATTATAAATGAAATAAATAAAACAAAAAAAGCAAACATTATAACTGTTGAAGATCCAGTAGAATTTATTCATAAAGATTTACTTAGTATTGTCTCTCAGCGTGAAGTAGGAAAACAAACACAAAGTTTTTCTAATTCATTAAGGGCTGCATTAAGAGAAGATCCAGATGTTATTTTTGTTGGAGAGTTAAGAGATTTAGAAACTATTAGTCTTGCCATGACAGCTGCTGAGACTGGTCATCTAGTTTTTGGAACTCTTCACACCAGCGGAGCACCTGAAACAATAAATAGAATTATTGATGTCTTTCCACCAGAACAACAATCTCAAATTAAAGCTCAAATTTCTAATTCTGTAAAAATGGTTGTGACCCAAAGATTAATAAAAACAAAAGATGGGTTAGGTCGTGTTGCAGCATTTGAAGTTATGAAGTGCACTCCTCCAATTCAAAATTTAATCAGAGAAGGCAAAGTTCATCAAATTCCTAGTGTCATTCAAACTTCTGCAAAAGATGGCATGATAGAAATGAGAAAATCATTAGAAGACTTGGCTAGAGATGGAAAAATTGATGGAAGTATCGCAAAAGAAGATTAAAGGTTTTACACTTTTAGAATTAATGGTGGTCTTAGCAATAGTGTCTGTAGTTTCTGCAATAGGTTTTCCAAATTTTAATTCATGGAGATCAGAAAGAGAAGTTAGAGTTGCTGCAGTCAACCTATCAAATTTATTTACTGAAGTTTATAGTCAATCTCAAAGCTCTTCCTATCCATTTGTTCAGGTGTTAATAGACTCGCGCAACGATAAAATACTTACAAGTGGAAAGGGAATATCGACAGATAAGTATACAAAAGCACTGTACAATAATAAAAATAAAAAATTGGATTGTACTATAGGTGATGATGTTTTTTGGAGCGAAATCAGAATGAGACCCTTCAAATCTACAGATGTATTACTTAGTTTTGCCGATAGAGTTGCAGTTTGTTTTTCAAAAAATACGTCCCACTATGCTGTAAATGCAGAAACATCATCCTTTGGCGGTGAATCTATAATTTTATGTCTTAAAAGGGATATGCTTAGAGAAGGGAAGGAAATATGCGATTTAACAGTTCTTCAAAATGCTGATACTAATTACCCAGCTTATCAATTAGAATGGTCAAGGTTTGGGATTATTAACCTATACAAATATAACCACATAGATGATGCTTGGAATTTACAATAAAAATAGTCGTGGATTAACACTTCTTGAAGCTTTGATATCAACATTACTAGTTGGAATTGGATTTGTTGCAATATTTCAAATGGTTCAATATTCTATAACCTCTATTGATGTTTCGTCAGACAGAAACAAGGGAAACTATTTAGTTAATATGGTGGCTGAAGATATGCTTGCTAATAAAAGAGCTGAAAAAGATAATGTAGAATTTGTAGATATTCTTAAAGATTCAGAATGGTCAATTACAAAATGTGTTAATGAATTTACTGAAGAGGTTAAAAATAATACACCAGATAATAAAATACAAACTTGGAACAGAATTTTTAACCATGGAATAACTAAATGTAGATCTGATGAAGATGTAAAAAGACTTAGAATTATAGAAATTTGTAATAGTACTATATCAGCTGATAAAACTAAAGTTTGTAAGTACAAAAACAATGAAGAATATACTTATATTGAGAATGGAAATAATAAATCAGTATGGATCTATGACCCAATGTATTTTGGGAAAATGGAAATAAATTTTAATAAAGGCAAAAAAACAAGAAATCTTTATTTTCAAATTAAATGATAAACAAAAATATTCAAGGCATAACATTAATTGAAATTTTAATTGGTGTTGTAATTTCATCAATCATGATGGGAGCAATGCTTACATCGTATAAAGTTGTCAATGGATCTTATAGGCAAGTAATTGATAAAGCATCAATTGGTAACTCTAGTCGAACTTTTTCTGATATGTTGTTAAGAGATATAAGAATGGGGGGATACAAACATTTCGATGATCCTTTAATTACAGTTGATAATAATTCTAATCCCGATATACCCATCGAAATAATTAAAAACGCCAATAATACTTGCTGTGATAAAATTACAATAGTTTATGGTGACTTTGATAGAAACCTTTCCAATGATGCAAAATTTAAAAGATATAAAGTAACATACTCATCTACAGTATCTACTTCTGAAGATGGAGTTTTTCAAATTCGAAAAACAAAGGAAGAATGGAATAACACAAGTAGTACATGGGAGGATAAATCAGAAAATATTGAGACCTATACTAATGAAGTTGTAGCTGATTTTGTAGCTGATATAGAATTTATTGCTAAAGATGAGTTGGGAAATGAAATCATTCCTCCGCCTACGTGGAATAATAAAAATAGCGATAAAATCTATTCTATTCATACTATAGAAATATTTTTAACATTTAGGTCTAAAAATACATTTTATAATAATAGTAAAGCAAGAACTATTACTTCTCTTTTTTCCACAAAAAGAAACCAAGAAAATGACGACAGATTTTTAAGAGACCCTATAATCCTTAACGCTTATACTAGAAACTTGGAGTCTTTTAGATGAAAGAAAAACAATCAGGCTTTGCGTTAATTTTATCTTTAGTCTTATTGTTAGTAATGTCTTTAATGGGTGGTGCTTTGATCGTTATAGTTTCTGGCGATCACAAAAAAAACAGTGGCAACGACAAATATATGCAAACCTTTTATGTAGCAGAAACTGCTTTACTTGAGGGAGAAAAATATATTGTAAATAAGTTCAAAGGTGATTGGAAGCAAGGAGCAATAAGAGATAAAGACAATCGTTTTTTACCCAATAACATTGAAGTAAATTGGGATGGAATAATGACTGAAATTAATTATACATCTGGTGCACCCTTTTTTGATACAAATTCTGCAAATGCAACATTATGTTACAACAGTTTTAAGGATCCAGACCGTACCAATTTTCCAATTATTGCTGCTCATAGCTTTAATTTTGGAAAAGTATTTGAACATTCTCTATCAGAAGCAGAACATAATAGTATTGGTATGGATGATGGAGAAATGAGTGAGTTAAAAAAATATTATTATGAGTATTTTGTGCGACAAATTGGAAGCGCTCCTTATAGGGGTCGGGGGGCAAGTGTAAAAAAAACTGCAGGAGACGATTCTAACAATGGAATTGCTTACAGAATATATGGATGTGGTATTTATATAGAAAATGCTGAAGTTTCAAATACAAAAAAAATTATAGTACCATTAGAAAGTGTTATAATATTACCTAGATAATCGTATGAATGAAACATCTAATTATAAATTAATAATAAATTTAAGATTTATTTTGATATTAGTTATATTTTCTCTTTTTACTCACAAGGCTTACGCTGACTGTTTTGGGGGTGCAAAATTTGGAGATGATTTAAGAGAGACTGATGCAAAGTTAAATGTAGCAGTTATGCCTTCAAGGACTAAAAAAAATGCAATAAATATCTTTTTTGGTTCTTTCCAATTTTGTCCAGAAGAAAACTTAGGTAGATCTATTATAACTTTAGAATTTCAAAACGAAAAGTTATATTCAAAAACATTTAGTGTTATGAATATTTCAAACAAAAACCTCGAGAGTAATAAAAAATTATTATTCAATTATACGGTAAGAAACTATGGAAAATTTGAAAGTTCCAATAATATAGATATCGACAATATTTTTTACCATTGGAAAAAAAATGGAATTGATATTGTTTATACCAAGGAAATATACCCAAATGGAATTATCCAAGAAGAACTTACACTCTATGACCGAAAATATAAAGGTAAGTCAGATGGGTAAATTTAAATTAATAAATCTATGTTTTGAAACTTTTTTATTATCTATTTTATTTATTATTGCCGTAAGTGCAAAATCATTACCTCCCGGAACTGGAGAAGGAGATGTGCCATCAAACGTTCTGCTTTTGCTTGATAGAAGTTTATCTATGAATGAATGTATGGCTGGAGGGGATTATATGTGTAATCCAGATGATATAGCGGCAAATGATGATGGAGACGTGTATATTATTCAATGGCCTGGTCTGGGATTAGTAAAACTTAAATACGATACATTATCAATTGATGCTACTTTTGCTGATGCTGGAGTTTACGAGAAAACAGATGATGATAATTGTAGAGTTATGAGCACGAGTGCAGGTTATGGTTTAGTAGAATACTATGATGGATATGTTTACTCTACTAACACTTTTGCAAAAAAGGTGATTAAAATAGATGCCACTACTGGAACCTGTGAAAAAGTTTGGACTCTCGAAGGAAATCCACAAGCAATGACATTAGAAAATGGACATTTATTTATTGCCACTTGGGCGATGGAAGGAGATGCTACAGCAGGTCTATCTACAATTAACTTAGAAACAGAAGCATTAAAAGCATGTGCGGGGAATACTACATTCGGTTTTAACTTTGGAATAGCTGTAGATGGATCATTGAATAATCTTTATCAGTATTTTAAAGATACTGCTGAAATCAGGAGATACGAACTAACTCTTACTGATGGAAATTACTGTCCATCACAGACAACACCAAATGCTAAATGGAATTTTGCAGAGGGGGCAAATGGACCTTCATGGGGAACTGAGTGGAATGTAGCATTAAGAATGCATCCTAGTAATGATAACGTTATGTTTGTTCAGACATCTGGGGCTAGTCAAATAGGTAAAGCTAATTTGAATGCAGCAAAAGATGGTTTTTCTTCATGGGATTGGGTTGTAGGACGATCGGGTGGTGGTCAAGCTACTGCAAATGATTTACAGCTTCGTATGCCATGGGGACTTGGAATTGACAATAGAGCTGGCAATGAAAAATTAATGTCTGCAGGATGGTTAAGTGGCTATGGAGTATTCATTGATTTTGATGGAAAGTTTCTAAAATCTACCGATGCTTCTATAACAAGAATGCAAGGTGCAAAAAAAGGTATCAAGGCAGTTGTAGATGATAGTTCACTAGCTAAAGATATAAATTTTGGACTTGGATATTGGTCAGATAATAAGGGTAGTCAAAATGCAGCTGTCAGTGGCTGGGTTGGATCCGTTGAAACTGGTCGTTCTTTACCCACTAGTGACAGAAATGGTATTTTAGCTGCAATAAGTCAATCAGGAAAACATAGAATCAACGAAAGTATTGACACTATTTTTCCTGGTAATGGTACAGATCCCGAAACTTTTGCAAGCCTTGCAAAAGATTATTATAATTTTTCTGGTTCAGATGTAAATGGAACTAAAGTTTGCCCATTAGATAGTACAATTATATGTCAAAAAAATTATGTCATTGTTATTGGTGATGGAGATTTTAACGCAGGAACTGACCTTCAAGCTGCTAAAACAATAATTTCAAATTTAGCTAGCAAAAACATTTTAACTGTTATGATTGGATATGGACCAGGTCTTACTCCTGCTGGAAGAGTTTCATTTAATGAGCTTGCAATATTAGGTGACCCAAAAGAAATACTTTCAAATGATGCAATACCACAAGCTATATTTGCTAAAACTGAACCAAGTTTAAAAACTCAACTTTCATCTTTACTATCAGGGATCATTTCAAAAAAATTTTCATTTACAGCTCCAGCTATATCAGCAACTATTCAAGAAGGTGGTTCACTATTTCAAGCAACCTTTGATTATAGGCAAAATAAAGAGTGGAAAGGAACGCTGCGAAGGAAAAAAATTGATAACAAGGGTGAAATAGTGGAAAATGACCCTGGTAATTGGAGTGTTGTTGATCAACTTCCAAGTCCAGAGAATAGAAAGATATGGACTGTTTTAACTGGTGATCTCCCAAAATATTCTGATGATTATAATAATTTTCATACAGATAACTTTACTGAAGTATCTCAATTATTTGGCCTTATGGGTCACTCGGTAGGCGACTATCACAGAGCAACTGCAGATGACACAGGATCTCTCCGTCTTACTAGATGTAAAGATAAAAACTCAAGTATTTCGGATAGCACTACTGATGATATAAAGGGGTTAATAGAATTTGTACGTGGAACTGATTATTTTGATTATGCTGGAGATTGTGATTTAACCAAAACAAGAGCACATCCATTTGGAGAAATTTATAACTCTGAATTGATAGTTGTTGGTCCTCCAAACGCTGAAACAAGTTTTAATAGTATAAACCAAGAAGCTTACTGGAGAAATTATAATAACTATATTAACGCCTTTAAAATCCCAAACGAAAATAGAGAAAAAGTAATTTATGTAGGTTCTAATAGTGGAGCCTTACATGCTATTAAAGCATCAACAGGGAAAGAATTATGGGCTTTTATACCACCTTTTATTGCAGCAAAACTTCCTAAAGTAGTAAATATTAATTTAAATAGTTCAAGTGGAGGTGGGAGTACTGCCATTTTTGGAGTTGATGGCTCTCCTACAGTTCATGATATGTATTTTCTACATCCAATCAAAGGTACAGAACAATGGGCAACAATTTTAATTATACCCTATGGAAGAGGTGGTGCCGGTTTTTCTGTTTTAGATATAACACAGCCAACAGCACCACTTCATTTATACTCAATCTTTAATGATCAAATTAATCACAAAGTACACCATGTTGATCATGAAGGTACTTTTTTAAAATGGAATTATACTGCTCCAAACTATGACATTAGTTCGTTTGCAGAATCTAAGTTAGCAAAACTTTCGTTTATACAAGATCCAAATATTCCTTCTACTTGCCCTGGTATGATAGATCCTACAGATGGAATGCTTACTACATCTTGCACTAAAGGCCACCTATGGACTTTACCTGTTGCAGGTTTAACTAAAAATGATGTGACCGTTACATTGAATACTGTTGATTATAAAGGTTTCAATATCACTCAAGAGGGAAACGATTCAAAATTCTCATTTAGTCAACAAATGGTTTTTCAAGCAAATTCAGAAGGATTAGAAAAAACGTCTGAAATTGTAATAACTATAAAACCTGGCGCTCAATCAATAGGAGTAACAGATGAGGTAAAAGGTAAATTTTATGACTATAGTACTCTAGCAGAGACATTGTCATCACCAAGAATTTTTAGAATGCCCAATAAAGATGCGCCAGATACAGATACTACAGATGATATTTATGTTGCTGTTATGGGAGCTGGTCAAAGTACAACAAATAAATATGCGGGATCTTCAGTATTTGTCATAAATTTAGAAGATAAGACTCACATTGGAAAAATTGAAAAGAAAATTGCTTTAATTAACCTTGAAGGTAACGAAGTGAATAGCTCAACTCCCGCAACACCAACGGTTGTGACTGCAGATACCGGTACTTCTGGAATACGATTTACAGGAGCACTAGTTTATCAACCTGATTTTGAAGGAAAGATTACTAAAATTAACTTAACAAATATGAAATGTGATAACGGACTTCTTGAAGGAGATTGTCCCTTAGGTTCAAAAGAAATAAAACGTTATGATTCAACAGTTTTATTTAATGCTGGAGCAAATAATACAAACAAAAGATTTATGTTTCATGCTTTAGATGCAAGTATTGGCGCTACTACATCTGGATTATGGCTTTTTAATTCAACAGGAGATTTTGATAGAATTAATGATACTTCAAAGGACGTAGATAATTTGTTATTTGGTATCAAAGATAGAGATTTTCCTAAATTTAAAAAGATTAATAAGGGAGATACTGTTGATGACATTGAAAATATTACTGATTGTAAAAATACAACTAACGATAAAACAGGAGAAGATTGTCCTGATATAAGCAAAAGAGGATGGTATATACATTTAAAAGACTCCGCTAAGGGTTCTGCTGAACCAACTGTGTTTGCTGGACAAGTTTATTTTCCAATTTACAAACCTGACGATACAGACAAATGTAGTACTGGTAAAGCTTATATCTGTGCAGTAGATGATGAGTGTGGAACTAATAAATCGATAAATGATCTCAACGCAGATGATTCAGCCGCAAATACCAATAAATGTAAGATGGTAGGAACTGGTATTCTTTCAAGAATAGTAGTATTTGCCAATAAATTATTTGCAAATTTATCTGGTAATCAGATAGGTGAAAAAGATATGATTAGTATTAAATCTGGGTTATTAGATTCTGATTCTGTTAGAGATACTTGGAGAGAAAACTATTAACTTAAATGAAGCAATTTTTTTATATACAAATTATTCTTTAAATAATTTAAAATAAATATAAAAAACCCACAAAAAACTAGTTATCATTGTTGAAAATATAAGAGCAAGACCTACAAGAGTATCTTGATTAACTTTTTTTCTCCATTTCATTGGAAAAAAATTCAGTGAATAAGCATAAACAATTATAAAAATAGTTAGCGCTGTAAAAATAATATTTATAAATAAAAAATTAATCATTCATTTCTTTATATTTTATTTAAATCTTAATTCCTAATGCTGTAACATCATCTCTTAAAGTAAACCCTTTTTCAGTGAGTATTTTTGTTGCATGGTTGATTATTATACTTGGCACAGTAGAGTTTAATTTTTTGATTTCATTTTCTAAACCAGCCACCTCAAGTTCTTTTCCCTCGTCAATATAACCTTCTGTGACACCATCTGTATAAATTAAAATAGTTTTATCATTAATATTCATAGTTGTTGTTTTAAAAAAAGACTCATCTTTAACTGGCATTAATCCCATTGGTGGTAAAGTTGAATTCACATATTCAAAATTAAAATTTTTATCTAAGACCATCATTGGTTCGTGACCCATATTTATAAATTCCATTTTTTTTTCTTCTAAATTTATTTTTCCTAAAATTGCTGTAATAAACATTGATTGATATGAGGAATCTTTCACTTGATTGTTAATATATAGTGCTGTTTTAGATACTGATGAATTCATCTTAGCTAAGGATCTAAAAACAGCTGCTACGTTAGCCATTAATATTCCAGCTTTAATCCCTTTACCTGTCACATCCCCTAAAATAAAATAGATCTCATTATCATTTGTTTGATAGTAATCATAATAATCACCCGAAACATCTTTGGCGGGTGTATTCATAGCGAATATATATTCTTCTATTTTTTTATTATTTGGAAATAGTTTTTTTTGAACTTCTCCTGCGATCTCTCGCTCTTTTTTTAAGATAAATTGTTTTTTTTCATTTTCAAGAGCTATCAAGTTTTCCTCTATGTATCTAAAATATAATGAGACCATAAATACCAAACTACCTGCAATACTTCCAAATAATGAATCGATATAATAATTAAATTGATAAAGAATAATACTTAACAAATTTATAGCTATGATTGTGCTAATAAAAAAAATAATACTAAATTTTGGTTTGATCTTCATGGGTATTGCAACAAAGATAAATATTAATAATAAGAAAATTATGTTTTCTGCAGCCTGAGTAGTAAAATTTTTAATAATACTCTCATTTTTTAAAATATTATCAATTATATGTGCGTGTATCTCTATACCTGGAACTGTTTTACCATTAGGAATTTTAACAATATCAAAAATAGCTTGAGCTGATGATCCGATTAAAATGATTTTATTTTCTATTTTTGATTTATCAAAGTTTTTTTCTATTATATCTACTGCTGATACATAATTTTTCTTATCAAATTTCTTATATTTTATATTAATCACTCCATTTTGATCACTTGGAATTATATTATTTCTAGTTTTAATAATTTCAATGCCACCATCATTACTTTGAACTAGTAAGTTTTTTTGGTTAGTTGATACTCTAACTACTTCTAATGCAAGTGAGGGCCAAATTTGATTACCTATATTGTATAAAATAGGTACATTTCTAATAATTCCATCGATATTAGGTATTAGGGAAATAGAGCCTGTTCCAGTTGCAGCATCGTTAATTTCTTTTAAAGAAATAATCTTATTTTTATATTTATATATAAAGTTTTTAGGATCATTACCTTTTGCTATAATTCTTAATTTGGGTTTTGATTCATTAATAACAAAATTATCATTTGGATCACCAATTATTGGCAAAATAACTTTGGATTTTTTTATACTATCTATAAAAATTTGATTAGTATTCATTACTTCAACATTTGAAAATTGATCACTTTCTTTTTGAAGCTGTAAAAGTAAATCTTGTGGGTTTTGTTTATCTTTTTCACTAAAGATAATATCAAATGCTATTACTGAAGGATTGTATTGATTTAGATTTTCTAAAATTTTAGAATACGCATCTCTACGCCAAGGGAATTGACCAATCTTAGCTATACTTTTTTCATCAATATCTACAATAGTTATATTTTGTATCTCACCTCTATTAAAAACTTTTTGGTAAAAATCATAACTAATATTTGATATTTTTTGAATGAGTGGAGGATTAATAATTTTTACAAATATAAAAAAAAGTAAAAAAAACCCTAAATAAATAAACTTTTTATTAATCATCCGAATAGTAAAGTTTTATAGTGATCTATAAATATTATATACAAAATACATCCAACAATAATATAAGGACCAAACGGTATTTCTGATGATAATTTTTTGGATTTGTTCATAAGACTTGGTAAAACTGAAATTAATGCAACAAGAGATGAGCTGAATATTACAAATGGTATTGAAATCCAACCAAACCAAAAACCAATTACCGCTAATAATTTTGCATCTCCCAATCCCATTCCTTCTTTATTTCGAACCAACTTATAAAAAAATATAATTGACCAAATAATTCCATAACCAAATATTCCACCTATAAGTGAGTTAACATAATTTGGAAATAAAGAATTCAAGTTTGGATCAAATGATTTAATAAAACCTAAAATCATCATTGGAAAGGTTAGGCTATTTGGGATGATGAAATGTTTTAAATCTATAAAGAAAATTATAATGAATGTTAAAAATAAAATAATCAATAATACAGTGGCCGTAGTAACTCCATATATAGAGTAAAGGATCAGGAAAGTTATAATAGTTATAAGCTCAACTATTGGGTACTGAAGGGAAATTTTTTTTTTACATTTCCTACATTTTCCCAGAATTAATAAATAAGAAATAATTGGTATATTGTCATACCAGGTAATTTTTTTTTTACATTTCGGACAATAGGATCTTCCTGAAACAACACCTTTATCAAGTGGCAATCGGTAGATACAAACATTGGCAAAACTTCCCCAAAGGCTAGCAATAACAAGAATAAGTAAAAAATCCACTAAGGTTAAAATGTTAAGTTATATTTTAAATTTTCCCACAACTTCAATTATGCCATCTACTAAAAATTGAACCATAACAAGTGCATCCGCATAATGGATATATAAATTAGGACTGTTTAATATAATTTCCATACCTTATAAATTTATCAAAAGAAGTGAAAAATACTAGTCAATAAAATATTTAAAAAAATCTTGAGGAACTATAAGGCTTTAAATCTAGATTAGTATTTTCTTCAGCAATCATTCCAGCTATTATTTTTCCTGAAATAGGTCCCAATGTCCAACCTAAATGATGGTGGCCAAAACTATAAAAAATATTTTTATGATTTTTCGATGGTCCAATCACTGGTAAAAAATCTGGTAGAGTTGGTCTAAAGCCCATCCATTCATCTTCATGTTCTGGCAAACCATCCAACATATATTTTGCGTTATTAATTAAATTTTTAATTCTTCCTTTAGATGGGGGGTTTTTTAAACCTCCAAATTCAACAGTTCCTACAACTCTAAGTCCCTGTTCCATTGGAGTGATCCCAAAACCTCTGTTAGAAAAAATCACAGGTCTACTTAATAGGTGATCATAGCCTTTAAAATGAATATGATATCCTCTTTCAGTATCAAGGGGTATTTTTTCACCTAAATTATCTGTTAATCTTTTAGAAAAAGCGCCACAAGCAATTACCAATTTATCAAAAATGAATCTTTGAGTTTCAGTTTTAACAACTGGTTTATCATCATCAAAATTAATATCCTCAACATTCATTTTTAAAAATTTTCCACCTTTTTTCAAAAAAAGATCAAATAACTTTAAAAGAATTCTTTTTGGATTTCTGGCATGTCTTCCATGCTGATAATAAACACCACCATGATAAAATGGTTTTATATGGGGCTCTAAATCATGAATTTCTTTTGGGGTTACAACCTGTTGATCAACACCCAATTCATTTCTCACTCTAATTTCAAGTTCTCTACTTTTTAAACTTTGATTATTCCAAATATATAAAATTCCTTTTTTTTCAACTAATCCTTCTAAATCTATTTCATCAAACAGCTCATCATAAGCTGGTAGTGCTAAGTCTAAAATTTGGTGCATATTTTTTGCGGTATGCATCATTCTATTTGTAGTGCAATTTCTTATGAACTTTAGAAACCATGGAATCATTTTTGGTACATAATTCCACTTAAGAGCTAGTGGACCAGTTGAACTTAAAAGCATTGCTGGAACATCAGTTAAAACATCTGGTCTATTCATTAACACGCAAGCATAGGGTGAAAAATGACCAGCGTTACCATAAGATGCAGCAGGACTGCCTGGTTCATCTTTATCAAAAATAGTTACTTCAAAACCTTTTTTTTGTAAAAATAATGCATTGGATATTCCTTGAATACCAGCGCCTACTATTCCTATTTTTAAATTTTTATTCATAAAACTTTTTATAATTTTTTTAAGAATAATTTTCTAGTGGCAAATTAGACAGATTTATCCTTAAAGCTCTAGGCTATTAACTGCCTATGGTTAATCTTAGCACTCATAACTATTGAAAATCCAATCATTGTTGCGAGCATTGAAGAGCCTCCATATGACATAATTGGTAATGGTGAGCCAACTATAGGTAATAATCCTAAGACCATTGACATGTTTACAGCTATATAAAAAAATATAGCTGAAGCAAAACCATAACAAAAAAGTTTAGAAAAGTAACTTCTTGAAATTAAACCAATTCTTATAATTCTATAAATTATTATAATATAAATTAACAAAAGACCCAACGAACCCAAAAAACCATATTCCTCAGCAAATAGCGTAAAAATAAAATCTGTATGCTTTTCTGGTAAAAATTCTAAATAACTTTGAGTCCCTTTTAGAAAACCTTTGCCAGTTAGACCACCAGAGCCTACAGCTATCTTG
>Ga0308013_10000559_pt1 | contig 19296 bp, 14 predicted proteins | sample Neamet181_FD_203131 | JGI IMG/M metagenome (GOLD analysis project Ga0308013, IMG submission 203131) | Marine microbial communities from water near the shore, Antarctic Ocean - #181 | ecosystem: Environmental > Aquatic > Marine > Unclassified | place: Southern Ocean | collected 2014-07-25
ACAAAAAAGCGCCTCAAATATAGAGCACTACTAATTAATATTGTAGAACAGCTTGTTCATACACCTTCAGCTGATATCCCTCTCCAGGATTCATCATGCCTAAACCATTAAATTCCCAGCCAGGAATTAGCGCATTTCCTTGATAATCTTTTGCGATTTGGATAAGGTCTTGATCGAGCAATTCTTCAAATACAATAGCCGAATGTACGGATTCGGTATAAAGATATCCTACCATATTCCATCCTTCCTGAAGTGAAATTGGGAATTGAATCGGCTTAACATAATCGCCATTAAAGACTAAATTTACAGCCAAATTTGTTTTCATTAAATAACCTTGTCCATTAACAAAATCACCAATAGCATTAAACTGATACTCTACAATATAAGCCTCTCCATTATTGTTTTTCACAATAATTAAATCATCTACTATGGGTTCAAATAATGTCATAGCATTCATATCTAAATTGGATATATATGTAGAAAATATAGACCAACCATTAGGTATGTCAAAATCCTGAGAACTAATCGGGTTAATATTACTCATTGTAAGGATTGAACTGAAGCCGTCAATTTGGAAATATTGATTATTGGGCTGCAAAGGACTATAAGTAGCGATCATGGGCCAGCTCACACCCTCCGAGGCATCCCATACCTGCCAAATAAATTCGTCATTTAATAAAAATCCTTGCTCAGATTCTGGATCAAATCCGTGTACAGTAAGATTAACGTTTTCGCCTAACCACAATGTATAACCTGCACAAACTAAACCTGAATCAGTTTCGTAAAAAACTCCAATCCAGTCTCCAACAGAAATATTAGAATCGTTTATTGTGATGTCGGCATCTGTATTTAAAGCGATTGAGTGAATTCCTCCATACGATTCAGAGAATTCCCATAATGGAGTAGGAAAGAGTATACAGCTTAAATCGTCTACGGTTGCAGACGCATTATAATTGAGCGCATTTGGATCTATACAACCATAAACATCTCCCAATACTTTATAAGTTACCGTAGCACATATACTATCATCTATGGCGTTTTCGGTATAAAAGCAGTACTCTATAGGGTAATTACCAGGATTCAATCCGGCCATCAGATGCCCGCTGAATTCGTCTAGATAAGATCCTGCAGAAATTTCTAAACTAGAAGCACTTTCACTAACTGAAGGAGTATAACAAGCACCCCAACAAAACCAATTTGTAGGTGTAGACAGTTGTGTGGGCATCCTAGAAGCGTGAACTAGTAAACTTTCATCTGATGTATTGTGAACATTTAGTTGAATGGCCAACTCTTCGCCAAAACTTCCCGAAACAGTAAGGTTCTGAAAACTCAAACTTAGAGTTTCTGAATTCAAACTATAGAGACAAGAACCGTCTTCTAGATCATTATCGAGATTAAAATTAAAGGCTTCAGGATCGGTACATCCAAAATTTGGTTCTGCAAAAGTTCGAGATTCATAAAGAACTTGATCTCCTTGGGTGGTTCCATCATTATTGGAGAACAAAACTGAAGTATGAAGTACTGCATCCCCTTGTTGAGACATAGGGGCAATCCAATTAAAAACCCAAGTACTAACACCAATTGCCTGTGAACCTGATTGAGTGTGGGTAATATAAGTTCCATCGCCAACCAATTGGGTTTGTATGGCATCTGCAATAACTAAAGTTCCAATTTTTTCGCCAAGTTCATTTTCAACACAAGCTTGAAATCCAAATTTATTAAGCATAAAAGAACTCGCTGTAATTGCAAAAAAGTATGATTGACCTAAATTATAATGCGCTAGATAATCTAGTTCTGAAGAAATAAGAACATGATTAGAGTCTAAGGAATTTACAATGTTATTAGAATGACAAGTTTCACAGGTATTTTGAAGGTCAGAAACAGAACCGCTATATCCTGAAGGAGCTCCAGTAGCGTTAGTATGTGAACTAGGAACTTCGTAAAAAACGATAACTATACAAAGGAATCCTAATAAGTATGATCTCCAATTGTTCATTTGAGTGAAATTAGACTTAAAGTTGAATTTTAGTTAAGCTAAAAGTGTTACGTCTATTAATGATTCAATAGACTACAAAAATTAGTCCATAAAAAAAGCCACTTAATTAAAAGTGGCTTTTGGTAGTTGCGGGGACTGGACTCGAACCAGCGACCTTCGGGTTATGAGCCCGACGAGCTACCAACTGCTCCACCCCGCGGTGCAAATATAAGCCAAAGAGTCTCTAGAAAACAAGCTAATTCCACTAATATTTTAATCTTTTTTATAAGAGTCTGTTTATCAGATATAGAGTGTTGATTTAAACCTTTACGAGCAATATAATAATGAAAAATAAAAGAGATTTCGGACTTATATTTAACGTATCTTTGCAGCCGCAATGGAAGAAAAAAAATACAAATCAGGTTTTGTAAACATCATAGGGAACCCTAATGTGGGTAAATCTACTTTGATGAATAAGCTGGTGGGTGAGAAATTGTCTATTATCACCTCCAAAGCACAAACTACAAGACACCGGATTCTAGGAGTAGTTAACGAAGAGGATTATCAAATCGTCTTTTCGGATACACCTGGGATTATTCAACCGCACTACAACCTTCAGTCTAGTATGATGAAGTTTGTTAAATCTGCCTTTCAAGATGCTGACGTATTCTTATATATGGTAGAAATTGGAGAAAAAGCATTAAAGGATGCAAGTTTCTTTGAAAGATTAAAGACAACTGAAATTCCAATTTTATTATTAATAAATAAAATTGACAACTCAGATCAGGCAGGAGTAGAAAAAGCAATAGATCATTGGAAGGAACAATTGCCTTTAGCAACGATTTTGCCTATATCTGCTATAGAAGGCTTTGGAGTAGAACAAATAATGGGCGAAATAACGGAGTTACTTCCGGAAGGAACTCCATATTTTCCAAAGGATGCACTAACAGACAAACCCGAACGATTTTTTGTATCGGAAATTATTAGGGAGAAAATCCTTATAAATTATCAAAAAGAAATACCTTATTCTGTGGAGGTAGTAGTAGAAACCTTTAAGGAGGAAGAAACTATTATACGAATTGGCGCTATAATAAACGTTGCCAGAGAAACTCAAAAAGGTATTATTATAGGGCATCAGGGTAAAGCTTTAAAAACAGTGGGTACTCAAGCTCGTAAAGACCTCGAAGTGTTCTTCGGGAAAAAGGTCTTTTTAGAATTATTTGTTAAAGTAATAAAAAACTGGCGCGACAACGATCAAGACTTGAAGCGTTTCGGTTACCACACATAAACACAAAATGGGGAATTTAGTTGCCATAGTAGGTCGTCCTAATGTTGGGAAGTCTACGTTATTTAATCGCTTTACGCAAAGACGTCAAGCAATTGTAGACTCTGTAAGTGGAGTTACAAGAGACCGTCATTACGGAACTTCAGATTGGAACGGTAGAGATTTTACTGTTATTGATACTGGAGGGTATATTACAGGATCTGAAGATGTTTTTGAGGGTGAAATTCGCAAGCAAGTAAAAATTGCTATTGAAGAAGCTAGTCAAATAATTTTCGTAGTAGATGTTGAAACGGGTACTACAGATTTAGATATGGATGTAGCTCGAATTCTACACAGAACAGATAAGCCTGTTTTTGTGGTTGTAAACAAAGTAGACAACGCCATGAGAATGGATGCTGCTATGGAGTTTTACAATTTAGGACTTGGAGAATATTATCCTTTATCGTCTATTAATGGTAGTGGTACAGGTGAACTTCTTGATGATTTAGTCGCTTCTTTTGAGAAAGAAGACGAAGTAGATGAGAATGACTTACCAAGATTTGCTATTGTAGGTCGTCCAAATGCTGGGAAATCTTCTTTAGTAAATGCGTTAATGGGGCAAAACAAAAATATTGTTACCGACATCGCAGGAACAACTCGTGACTCTATTGATACACATTACAACCAGTTCGGGAATGAATTTACTTTAGTAGATACTGCCGGATTGAGAAAGAAGGCTAGAGTTCACGAAAACTTAGAATTTTACTCAGTAATGAGAACCATACGTGCTATTGAACATAGTGATGTATGTATTGTTATGGTAGACGCAACGATTGGTTTCGATGCACAGGATTTAAACATTTTTCATCTAGCCGAAAAAAACAACAAAGGAATTGTTGTCCTGGTTAACAAATGGGACATAGTTGAAAACAAAGAAACCTTGACCATAGAGCATTATCGCAAAATGATTTATGCGAAGACTGCTCCTTTTACAGATTACCCAATTATCTTTATCTCTGCAACTACAAAACAACGTATTTTCAAAGCGGTAGAAATGGCGGTAGAAGTATATGGAAGAAAGAATACTAAAATTTCTACTTCCGAATTAAACAACAAGTTCCTACCGATTACGGAATCTACACCGCCACCATCATACAAAGGGAAATATGTGAGAATTAAATACATCACACAGATTCCTACGATGGTGCCATCGTTTGCCTTTTTCTGTAATTTACCTCAATATGTAAAAGATCCTTACAAAAGGTTTATTGAAAACAAAATGAGAGATATGTACGACTTACATGGAGTTCCAATTAGAATTTACTTCAGAAAGAAATAAGAAAAGCGGCGGAAGCCGCTTTTTTTTTGAGCTGTAAATTTTGAAATCAAAAAAAATTCTTTACATTTATCAATGTGAGAAAACAAAAAAATACAAATTACTGTTGTCCTTCCTAATCAGGAGGGAGTTGTATATATATCTACTAATTCAAAGCCTTCCATATTTTATGGAAGGCTTTTTTTATTTCAAAAACTATGAATACACAAATATCCAAATTAGAACGCAATGCGATCCGAAAAAAGATATTCCTTCACCTAGATGGTTGGGTACTCATACCTACAATCTGTGTTTTAAAAAAACTTCAAATCATTGACTTATTTTTAACAAAGGATACTTGGAGTCTAGAAGAGTTAAACAAAAAGGTGAAAACAAACGAAGGGTATTTAAATGTAGCGCTGAGAATTTTAGCTTCTCAAGGTTTTTTAAATCGAACTGTAAACAATAGTACGGAAGTAATAAAATTAGAACTACTACCAGAAGGAAGGGAAGCGTTTTTACAAATAGACGACTACAAACTATTTTACGATTTACAGAAAAACTTCCATGTACGACCACGAAATATTGTTTCAGGAATAAATAACATATCAGAACTTAAAGAAGCTTGGGCCCGCTTGAAAATATTTAATTCGCAAAGTAATAACAGTATTACTAAACGAATGTATGTGCATATGGAAGGTGTTTTACTAGGACCTACAATGGTAGCACTTGGCTTAAACGGTAAATTAAGTACGCTAAGCATAGATCAGGAACTAACTGCTGAACTATTTTCAATACCGCAAGAGGTATTTAAATGGTTCATCGAAATATTAAACACCTGTAATTTTATAACCTATACTAAAGAGGGACCAAAATTAAATGCAACTGGATTATATTACACAAAACGTGCTAGTGCTTATGGCGTAACAGTTTCTTACCTACCCACCTTTGCTAACTTAGAAACTATATTTACTGGCGACGTAAACAAATTTAGGGAAAATGATTCGGAGGGGCACGAAAAACACGTATACAGATACATGAATGTATGGGGAAGTGGAGGAGCACACAAAACATACTTCAAGAAAGTAGATGAAATTATTGTGGAACTCTTTAATAAACCAATAGAGGAGCAACCCAAAGGGATTATAGATGTAGGTTGTGGTGATGGCACCTTTATAGAACATGTTTTCGATGTGATTTACAACAAGACAAAACGAGGAGAATTACTAGAGAAACATCCACTATTTATTATAGGAGTAGATTACAACAAAAAAGCGCGTATTGCTACCAGAACGACTTTGGAAAAGGCAGATATTTGGGCTGAGGTGGAATTTGGTGACATCAGCGACCCTAAATCACTTGCAGAAATGTTGCAAACGAAACATCAAATTGACTTAGGTGAATTATTAAATACTAGAACTTTTTTAGACCATAACAGAATTTACACCAAACCAGACAAAACGATATTACATTGTAATTCGGATGGCGCTTTTGCATATCGTGGAAGAAGAATACCCAATAACGAGTTGTTTCAAAATTTAAGTAACCATTTAAAATCCTGGACTCCATATCTAAAAAAATATGGATTATTAATCGTAGAACTACATTCAATACCTACCGCGATAGCGTCTAAAAATATCGGTACAAGCCTATCTACTCCATACGACGCTACACATGGCTACACAGATCAATACATCATCGAATTGGAATGTTTTTTAAATGCGGCCAAACATGCCGGACTACATCCGATAACAAAGTATAGTTCCAATTTTCCAAATCGAGAAAAAGCAACTGTAAGTATTCACTTACTAAAAGCAAAATAAAAACTTATATGGCTCGGTTTTTGCTAACTAACTGGCTTTAAACCTACAACCCCCTACCTATGAAAAGTCTATTTTGCTTTCTATTCTCAATCGTATTTTCTTTTATTTCAATCGCTCAATGCGACCTTCCTGGATCTTGGTCAGGAAATACAGGTGCGAATATGACTATTATGCTTACAAACGACTTTATGAACTCATTGATCTATGAGGATGAACAATCGTATATAGTAGCTCTATCTTCTACAGGTGGAGTATTAGGTTCTACAACTGTAAATGGACTAGTACAAACAACTATTGCTGTATGGGGAGACGACTCACAGACAAATGAAATTGATGGTGCTGTAGCTAATGAATCTATTAGTTTTCAATTAATAGATGGAAATAAGATTTATGATCTTGAAATGTCTACACCGATCACATACCAGACTAACAGTTTGGCAGTACAGAGTAATCCAGTAATCACAAATCCATTTTGTATTTACGCTTGTACATCTAGTTGGGCAGAAAATTTTAATGAGCAAGCAACAAATGACGATGGTAGCTGTTATTTGAGTGGTTGTATGGATGAAATTGCTTGTAACTACAGCCCAAATGCAACGATAAATAATGATTCTTGTACCCTACCTGGTTGTACAGACAATACCTTTACTGAGTTTTACCACCAAGGTTATTTACCAGGTTGTGATGATGGTTCTTGTTCAACAACAATCTCAGACTTAGGAATAAATAGCTCATATTTTGTGAGCCCGACTAATACGGGTGCAAATATGACTTTAGGTTTTAATTTGAGTAACAACTTAGGATTGGAAGGAAGTACAGTAGCAGCCTTTTTTGATCTAAATAGTGATGGTACGACTTCTGAATGTGTAGGTTTAACAGAAATCCAAAATGGATTCTTCACTATGGCTTTATGGGGGAATGATTCCTCAACTGACGAAATTGATGGTTTACAAGCAGGAGATAATGATCTTATTTTTGCAGTAATAAATTCCGAAGGAGATGTAATGGCCTTTAATGCTAATCCATTATTCTCTGGTTATGCTACAAATGGATCTTTTGTAATTACAGAAATAGATCTAAACGTAACTATTTATGGATGTATGGATGTAAACTACTGTAACTATAATGAAGCAGCTGAAGAAGATGATGGATCTTGTTTAGGAACTCCAGGTTGTACGAATGATCATTTTGTGGAATTTGACACAAATGCTTCATGTAATTTAGAAGGTTCGTGTAGTACAACATGGCAAAGTGCATATTTAAATGAAGAGGAATACAGTACGAGCCTTCAATTAGATCTCGCTACTACGATTGCTCAAGCAACACAAGCAGATATAGTTGCTAACAATCTACTGTCAGCTACGATTTCGACAGCAGACTTAGCTGCACAAGAAGCACAAGCAGAATTAGATTTAACAATTGCTCAAGCAACACAAGCAGATATAGATGCTAACGATCTACTGTCGGCTACGATTGCAACAGCTGACTTAGCTGCACAAGAAGCGCAGATAGAATTAGATTTAACAATTGCTCAGGCAACACAAGCATCTATTGATGCCAGCTCATTACTGTCGGTTACGATTGCTGACTTTAACGCATCAGAAGACCAATATTTAGCTCAGATATCAGAATTAGAAAGCCCTATAGTAATTGATATTATAAATGGATGGAATAACATTGGCTATACAAGGAAAGTAAGCCAAGATGTGATAGCTACATTAGATGCCATTTCTACACACATTTTAATTGTTAAAAACAACGATGCCGAAGTTTACTGGCCTGAGTTCGGTTTTAACGGAATCGGTGATTTTATTCCTGGTCAAGGATATCAGGTAAAAACAAATCAAATGATTGCGGACTATTTCTTCCCAGACACACAAGGTATGAGAATAGAAGTGTCTCCTACTGTACCTCAATGGGTAATAGACCTTCCTGCAGATATACATCCAAATGATATTAGAACCTTGGTAAAGGTTGTAAATATGTTAGGGCAAGAAGTAAATCCCGACGATAGTTTAAAAGGAACTACCCTCATCTACTTATACAATGATGCTAGTGTAGAAAAAATAATAAAGTAAAAAAAAAGCGCCAATTGGCGCTTTTTTTTGATTGTCTAGGATCGCTTTGCCATCAGTTTTTCTAACTGATCCTCTAGCGCTCCCCAATTCTCCATATGTTTTTCTAAAGAGTCTTTAGACGATTGGTAATTCTTAAAAAAAGTCTCATCAGCGAGTAACGATGCACTCTTAATAGGGTCTGACAAATCTTTATCGTTGGCTTCTATAGAAGCTTCTAAGTCAGAAATCTGAGTTTCGACCTTAGACAATTGATTCGAGACTTTCTTAATATCCTTGTCTAATGCCTTTCGCTCCGATTTCCCTAACGGTTCAGCTATAGGTTTAACAACAACCTTTGTTCGTTTCTCGAGTTCACGCATGGATTCAATTTTTCGTAAACTGAGATAATCATTAATATCACCTATATGCGTTTTGATAAACCCATCTCTAAACTCAACTACCTTGTTGGTTAAACCAGCTAAGAAATCTCTATCGTGTGATACTATGATTAGCGTACCTTTATAAGCTCGTAAGGCAGCCTTTAGCACTTCCTTAGAACTAATATCCAAATGATTTGTAGGCTCATCTAAAACCAACAAATTAGAGCTTTGCAAAAGCATTTTACATAAAGCCAATCTAGATCGCTCTCCACCGGACAATACACTAACTTTTTTATCTACATCTTCACCAGAGAATAAAAACGAACCTAACATATCTCGTGAGCGAGCGCGCAGTGAATCGTCAGCAACATCTTCTATTACACTTAAAACAGTTTTAGTAGAATCTAATAGTTCAGCCTGATTTTGAGCAAAATAACTAAGATCTACATTATGTCCTTCTTTAATAGTACCCGAAAAATCTGTATGACCTAAAATACATTTCAATAAAGTAGTTTTCCCTTGACCATTTTGGCCTACAAAAGCCAATTGATCACCTCGAGCAATTTCCATGTTTAAATTAGAAATAATCTCCTTTTCGTCGTAGGCTTTAGACAATCCTTGAATTTCTAAGACTACTTTTCCAGAAGGGTTAGACATCGGAAAAGAAAAATTCATTTTTTTAACTGAATTATTATCTACTTCTATCCTATCCATTTTGTCGAGTTTCTTAATTAAACTCTGGGCAAAAGAAGCTTTACTCGCCTTATAACGGAACTTATCAATAAGATCTTCAGTTCGCTTAATTTCTTTCTCTTGATTTTTTTGTACAGACAATTGTTGTTCAATACGCTCAGCTCTTAAAAATAAATACCTTGTATAAGGAGCTTTATAATCGTACACTTTAGCATTCGCTATTTCAATTGTTCTATTGGTAACCTGATCTAAAAATGCTCTATCGTGTGATACTAATAAAACAGCTCCGCTATATGACTTTAAAAAATTCTCCAGCCAGACTATAGATTCAATATCTAAGTGATTAGTAGGTTCATCAAGTAGCAAAAGATCTGGATTTCCCAACAGAACTTTAGCAAGTTCTATACGCATACGCCAACCTCCACTAAACGTTTCGGTATTATTCTGAAGGTCTTCAGATTTAAACCCCAAACCAAAAAGAACCTTTTCTATATTCGAATGATAGGTATAACCACCTATAAGATTAAGTTCGTGTTCAAACTCTGTAGACTTATTGATTAGCTCTAAATACGAATCTGATTCATAATCAGTTCTAGAAACGATTTGGTCTTGTATAAAAAGAAGTTCCTTTTGTATAAATTTAATTCTAGGAAAGGCTTTTTCAGATTCTTCTAAAACTGTACATCCAGACTCAAAGTCGATATCTTGAGAAAGGTATCCTATAATTTTTTCTTTTTGAAGACTTACGGAACCACTAGTAAAACCAGATTGAGAGAAGATGATTTTAAGAAGGGTTGATTTTCCAGCACCATTCTTTCCAACTAAACCAATTCGGTCACCTTTGTTAACCATGAAATTAAGGTCATCGAATAAAACTTCGCCTCCAAATTGGACGCCTATATTTTGTAATGTTAACATGGGTAAAGGTCTTGGTATCGGTTAATGTTTACTTCTGTATTTAAAGAAGTTCGATGTTCTAAATAACTTGCAAACTCTAATGAAAGTAATGGTGATATAAGTAAGCCTCTCGCACCTAAGCCATTAAATACAAACAAGCTTTTGTGCACAGGGTGTTGACCAATTAAAGCTCTTCGATCTTTAACTGTAGGACGTAATCCTGCTTCGTGATTAATGAGTTCTACAGGCATATTTACAATGCTAGACAATCTAGCAAGTAAGTCTGATTTTGCATTTTCTGTACATAATTCATCTTTCTCATCCCAATTAAAGGTAGCGCCAACTTTATACAAATCATCGCCTAAGGGTAATATAGAAACACTACTTTTTAAATGCTCTTTAAGGTTTAAACCTTTTATACGGACTGTTAAAAGCTCTCCCTTTGTTCGCATTAATGGTAGATAATTAAATAGTGGATTTAAATTTAGTCTATGACCCTCACAGAAAATTATTTTTGAAGCTGTGAAAGACTTATAAGTCACCGAATCGTTGGTATAAGAAAGTCTAGAAAAATCAAAATCTTCGTCGATCAATGCATTTTCAAGTAAAAGGTGTGTTCTAAATGCAGCAATCATAGATCCTAGATGAACACGACCAGAGTGATTTACTTCACCATAACCAAAAGTAGCATCTATAAATTGATTTGTATTGGGAATAAATGAAGGATTCATAAAAGCAGCTAAAGACTTTTTTTCAGACTTTTCCATCCATAGATTCTGTTCTTGAACAGATTTAAACAACCTATGTAGCTTTATTGGTTCATGGATAGTAAGCTCAAATTTCTCCTCAAATTCTCGAATAAAAGTATAAAGAGGATCTAATTGTTTCTCTACCATCCAACAAGGCGTAAATCTCTTTAAAACCATCGGATTATAAGCGCCAGGAGCAATCTTAGACGAAGTTAGCTCTCTATGCTTGTCAATTACCAATACAGTCTTACCAAGCTGCTGTAGTCTGAAAGAAAGTACGGTGCCGGCTAATCCTTGGCCGACAATTATATAATCAAATTGCTTCATAAGAAAAAAGCTCCCAAAGGGAGCTTTCATATTTTAGGGTAAAGAAATTTAGTATTCCCAAAGATCAGATTCCATATTACGAATATCGTTTTTAATGCGATCAGCTTCCAGGAGTTGGTGCATTCTATCTTTTTTGTATTCAAAGATAGCACGATCATATAAGTTGGTCTCTTTTGTAATTACAGATGCGAATAAACGTTTGTGTAAAAACTCATCATAAGTAAGTCGTTCTACTCTGTTACTCGTATTAAATACAGTAGCATTTGCCAATAACTGACGCGCTTCAGGAAGCCAGATCCAAAAAAGTTTAACCTTTTCTATTTCTAGAGTTTCCTTGTTCATGATTTCGGCTACAGGGCAAATTCCAAGGATACGAACATCAATAACAGATCTCTTTTTATCGAAGAAACGATCTTCAATAATTAAATATTCTTTAATGTCCTTACTTTCCACCTTAATAGTGTCTATTTCGCTAACAAGCTCACCAGTATCAATATCTTCATATTCTACAGTATCGATTGCAAATAGCATTTTCTCAACCTTCTCTTTAGTAACAACTTCATCAAAGTACTCAGAATCGTAAGCTGTTAATGTTTGGTCTTCTAAAACAGCTTTTAAAAGATTGGCAGCAAGATTCATTCTAAGTTCACCACCACCAGTTTTCACAGGGTAAGTAGGGAAATATAAAGGGTGATTTTTTCTTTGTCTTAAGTCCAAACGCTGAATGTAGGTTTTAGACCAAAGAATATCATCTTCTCTTACAAAAGGATAATCTAATACTCTATTTTGATAATCGTGGTGTTTCACAAAAGCGTGACCATCAAGAGCACTTGCATTCGGATTATAATCCAATACATTGGTTTGTGCGAATGTAAAAGAACCCGCTAATAATACTAATCCTGTAAAGGCAACCTTAAAGATTTTCATGATCCTTGGTATTTAAATTACTGTACTGTCAAAATTATTGCACCACATGGCTTACGTCCATCAGGACCCTTAGCCCTAATATTTGTAAATGAGATGTCGGAACCAGGCTTTAATTTCAAGATTTTCTCCTTAATTTCAGCCGTAAACTTGTTTCCTTTTACTTTTATTGTCTTGGTATATTCTCCATCAGTTAAACGTACATCGTATGATTGCACAGTGTACTTTAAATCGAACGGAAAGTTTGGAAGTGTAGCTGCGATACCTTGCGCTTTACTTAATTTACCTTTAGACATTACACCTTCCTTTTTACCATTAATACTGGCAGCAGGAGAAGGTATTCTTTTTAATCTAAATTCAATTGGTTTTCCAATGGTTCTACCATTCGCTTTAACAGTGATTTTAGAATCACCTTTAGCTTTATCGCGAACAGTTGCTTCGTACTGACCGGGTTTAATTCTCTTTAGTGTTACGTTAGTACCAGAAACTGTTAAGTCCTCAGGAGAATAACCGGGTACAGAAATCTCAATTGGATTTGGTACACCTCTATAGAAAACATTCATTTTCGTAGGAGAAACTACAGCCATAGGCTTTGCTACCTGGTATTCGAAGATCTCTTCATATTCCTTAACACCACCTTCTGTAGTTAAAAGAATTTTGGCAGCACGTTTCTGTACACCTATACCTCTTGCAGGAACACTATATGCTCCACGACCATCAGTTGCTACTGAGATAGTATCCCCTTGACTAAAATCAGGAAGAGTATCGTTAATAAAAACGTCTGTAACTATAATTGTAGGAGTTTGGGATTCATCGTAAGCTGCAAGTGAAATACTAGCCTTAAAACTATCTCCTTCCATTACGTAACTCTTAGTAGGGATAACCTGAGCTTCTACAGTAGAGAATTTCATGTCATCTGCACCAATATTAGTTCGCAAATAATCAACAACCTTAGATTCAATATTTACTACGTCTCCTTGGATCTGAGTTAAGAATGTTAAAACAGCAATTAATGGGTAATGATCAAATCTATCTTCTTCCCAAGAATATTTTTTTGTTTTACTAACAATATCATCAATATTAAAGGTGTTTGTGATTAATGCAACTAAATCAGCATTATCTGAAACTCCTTTAATTTTGAGCATAGAATCTCTATACTTTTTGATTTCTGCTTTAAGTAAAGCACCCTTCTGAGGCATCTTTAACATTTCGTTGGCAACCTTTTCAAGGTTATCCATACCTATTAAAGCACCTTCCTCATCATAACCACCAGTCTTAAAGATTAAAGAATCCTTTAATTCTCCAATATAGTCTCTTAATCCTTCAGCATCATCTTTAATATCAAAAGCTAAATCTTTCCACACTCCAACTTTAAGTGGATTGTTGTCTGCTGCTTTTTCAAATTCAGAATACATCAAATTATTCTGTACTCCAATGTTTTCTACTGCTTGACTCAAAGAAAACTCTACCTTTTGAAAGGCTTTTAAAATATCCTTTGATACATTCAAAGCAAGTAAAGCTGTTAACACGAGATACATCATGTTAATCATCTTCTGCCTTGGTGATAAATTACCTCCTGCCATACTTTCTAAATCTTAAGAATTAATAACAGTTTATTTATTGTAATTCATCGCATTAAGCATATTACCATAAACGCCGTTTAAAGCATTTAAGTTTTTGCTTAACATCTCCAATTCGATTTGCATTTGTTGTGCATTATCTAAAGAGGCAGTCATATTAGTAGCCATTCTACGAGTAGCTTCAGTTTGTTCTGTAGAAGAAGCAATTTGTGCTTCATACAAACCGTTAATGTTTTCTAATTTTTTAGCTGCTGCAGTAACTTGCTTACTGTACTCTTGAGTACTGTCTGCAATATCTGTAACAGAACCTATTCCGTTAGCTGCTTTGTTTACTTTACGTAAACCTTCACCTAAACTCATAATAAGATCACCATCGACTTTAGCTTTTTCAAGCATATTGTCTAACTCTCTTACAGGACTTAAATTATCGTCATTCATTCCAGCTAATTCTGGATAAACTAGAGACCAGTCGTATTCAGCATGTGGCTTCTCAAAAGCAGAGAAGAAGAAGATAATTGCTTCGGTACCTAAACCTACAATCAGCATCTCATCAGCAAAAGTCCAGTGTTGTATTTTAAATAATGCACCTAAAATCACTACGGCTGCTCCAATACCATAGAGTTTAGCCATTGCATTTTTTCCTTTTTTAGATTCTAAAAAGCCCATATCTTGTGAATTTGTGATTTGTAATTATTAATATCCAAAATTAATTGTTTCAACACCTGCGTAAGTTTTTACACAACGGAAACCAATATAACATTTAGATGTGTCTTGGTACTCGTAATCTTTTGCAGCAACTTGTAAAAAGGCTCCAACATCTTTCCATGAACCACCTTTAACCACTTTTCTTTTCAACATTGGATGTGCATTGTCTGCAGCATCGTATGTGTAATAAGGATTCATATCTGATACAAATAATGAAGCAGATGGTTCGAAAGGTGTAGAACTCCACTCAGAAACGTTACCAGACATATTGTACAAGCCGTAATCGTTAGCCCAGTAAGAAACAGAAGGAGATGTAAATGCATATCCATCGGCTATATAATTACCTCTAATTGGTTTAAAGTTAGCTAAGAAACAACCTTTACTATTACGAGAATATGGTCCACCCCAAGGGTAAATTTGATTGTCTTTTCCACCTCGAGCAGCATATTCCCATTCTGCTTCTGTAGGCAAACGGAATTCGGTTTCATACTTCTGTTGGTAGTTAGATAACTGCTCTAAACGCATGTTTGTTCTCCAATTACAAAAAGCTGTTGCTTGCTCCCAGTTCACACCTGTAACTGGATATTCACCATAAGCAGGGTGCCAGAAATAAGTATCGAACATTGGTTCGTTAAATGTATAAGAGAAATCATGCATCCAAGCTAATGTGTCTGGGTAAACATAAACATCATTTTCGTGCACTAAATTCTGACGAGAAAAACCTTCTCTATAAGTTTTAGTTTCAGGATCAAAACGATTTGCTTTTTGTGCCGCAGGAGATTTATCAACCCAACTATAGTTATGACTCCAAGAGCGAGAATCGAATTCTTTACGACCCATAATTCTATCCTCTAAAGGAAGGTACATTTCTTCAAGTACCATTTGAATTTCTTCGTCTGTATTCCCCATATTTAATGGAACATTCCAGTTAAGATATGGGTTTTCAAGAAATTCACCATCTGCAGTCTCCTCTATGTACTCATAACCTTCTACCATACCTTCGGCAAGTAGTGTTCTAGCTATGGAATCTCTAACCCAATGAACAAACTGACGGTATTCGTTGTTTGTAATTTCGGTTTGATCCATGTGGAAAGCGTGCATGGTTACTAATTTTTTCGGTGTAGTATGTGCGTAAGGCACATCACCGTCATTAGCACCCATAGTAAATGTACCACGGGGAATAAAAACCATTCCGTAAGGATCGGAAGGGTAGAACTCGGTTAATTCCTGAACACCAACTAGCTCACCTCTCGATGAAGTACCACAGCTACTTAATACAGCAGCTGTAATTGCACCAATTAAAAGTATCTTTCTCATTTTTGTTGTTTTTCCTACAGTTTACTTAAATAAGTAATTCAAATTAATTATATCTGATATTCCTATAATGCGTCGGGATCTTTCCTCTCGGGTGCATCTTAAATGAATAACGTAATAAAATTTCGTGTGAACCACTAGACTCCGACTTTAGGTCTGAAGTTGTAATATCATATGCGTAGCCAAACTTAAGGTTTTTATTAATATTATACCCAGCTATTAGTACTACTGCATCGTCTAATCTATATGTAACTCCACCCCAAAGGTGTGCGCCGTAATTTGCGTTTATGTTAAAGTCAATTTGTGTTGAAACTTGATCTGTTTTAACGTGCATAGAAGGACGTAAAACAAGCTCACTATTTACTTGGGTCATCCAACCTAAAGTTAAATAATGATGCTTCTTAAAATTAAAGGTTCTTGTGTTTTCACTATAAGTAGCGGTTGGTTCATTTAAGTGGGTAACCGAATAACCTATATACAACTCTTTCATTCTATAGTAGACACCCAAACCTAGGTCGGGTACTAAATCGTTTGAACCAGTAGTAGGGATTAGTGGGTCATTTCCACCATTTGATCCGTCTGGAGCAGTCCATTCACCTTCAATTCCAACATCAATAAAACCTAAACTAAGACCAATACCTAATTCAGATTTTTTAGACAGCCTTGTTTGATAGGCGTACGAGAAGTTTACACCTCGTGAATATTCGTTACCAATCTTATCGTTTACTAAACTAACACCCGCACCACCGTGTAAAAAATACACAGGAGCTTCAACACTTACATGCTGAGTTGTAGGTGCGCCATTATCAAACCCTACCCATTGACTACGATGAATAGCCAAAGCGTTGAATTGATCGTAAGATCCCGAAAAAGCAGGATTTACTGAATATATATTGAACATGTTTAGTGAAAATTGAGGGTCTTGCTGAGCTTCAGCTAAACCAGTAATTAACACACAAAACAGTACTAAAACCTTTTTCATACAATGCATAATCTGTTTGTTGCACCCTAATTGAGAGGGCTAAAGATAGAAAAAAAATCAAAATTTGATTGATTTATATTAACAACCTTCATTCATACCCTATTAAGACTTCCCTTTAAGGCAAAACTTATGCCACTTTCTAAAACTTTAATTGTGAAGAAAGTCGCTCCGTAAGTAGCCCCTGAACCGCTTTATTATAGTCGTTTAGAGAACATGACAGTAAGGGTATGTTTGCAGTTTCAGATTTATTATAGAGTGCTACCCACCACCTACCAGATCGATTACTTTTGTAAAATACAAGTTCTGAAAACCCTGCACTCACATGAAATTTTTTGAAGTTGTGATTGTTTATTTCGGGAAAGTCGTCATATCGTAGATGAAGACCTTCTAAAAAGTACCAAATTGACTGTGCAAAAACCTTAGAACTCTGCTTATTTTTATCCAATCTAGGATTTAGCTCAGCAAACAAAACACTTTTCATACGAGTACTCATGCCGGCGTAACGCATCAAGGCACACAAACCATCAGCACTAATCCCGTTTGGAGAAGAATGTATCGTTGCTGGAGCCTCCGATGACTTAAGTACCGACAAGTCAATACTCATGTGATCTAAATCTCTTACATAAGGTTCTAGCTCATTATAATCCGCATTAAAATCTCCTAAACGAAGCAACGTGAAGTCCATATTCTTTAAGAGATTAACTTCAATTGGCGAACATAGGTAAGTCTGATAAGCCAAAAGTGTATACTTAGACAATAAAGATTCTGGGGCAGCTACAAGCTCAGACAAAAATGAAGTAGAGTTATAGTTATCTCCATCTTGAAAGTTTAAATACGCATCAGCAGAGGCAAAACTCAACGGTTTGCCGAGAGTAGAATATGCCTCAAAAATCGGTTTTATTAAATCGTGTCCACCCCCTAGGATTAAAACTTGTTTTCCGTTTTCCGCAAAATATTCACTAATATCTTTCAGCGCACTATAGGTATCCTCTACACGGTCACCTAATTTCAAATTACCTAAGTCAAGAATCTTCATACCCCACTCTCCTTGATACAAATCATATAATTCATCGCGGATTTCGTCTGGAGCAAAGGCACAAGTTTCATTCTTTAAAGATAAACGACCTTCTTGTACACCAAATAAAATAAGGTTGTACGGCTCAAAATCGAGCGACTCTGTTGCTGAATAAAAATCTACGAATGAACCCATTTTCTCACCCCCTAATGAAGAGAGGTCGGGTGTATATACTTCAAAATAATCCTTTATTTCCATGGGCTAAATATAAAAAAAGGAAGAAGGATTCGCGCACGAATAAAGGACATAAGTATTTTTTGTACTTTTAATACCCAATAAAATATATAATCGAATAGAATACCTATATAATAATTTAAAAATAAACCAATGAAACACTTACTTCTTCTAAGTTTGAGTTTTGGGCTATTGCTAAATGCGCAAAACACGATCTTACTGGGTAATAAAATAATAAACCCCAGCTTTATAAGTCTTATAGACACTACAGTTTTCTACACGAAGCTAAATAATATAAATCGAGAAATTGGACTATTTGAAAGTGAAATTGGAGCGATTTACAACATTAAAAAAAACTATTTTCACAGTTCCGTTTATCAATATGGATACAAACATTATAAAGAAACAATAGTCAAAACTGCTAGTTCTAAACAAATAAATAAAGATGTTTTTTTTGGAATAGGCATAAACTTTCACCACCTCTATCTATATGACACAGACAATTATCAAGCGCTTAGTTTTGATGTGGGAGCGGCAATTATAAAAGACAGATTTTCGTTTTATTTACTACTAAAAAACCCTGCAAATTCTGCCTATCTAGAAAACGATATTGAGAACTTACTAATCTTGAGTCCGGTCTATTTGTGGACTCAAAATTTAGTCTCTCAATTAGATTTGGGAGTTTCAACACAAGCAGTAATAGCGCTTAAACACCAACTCACATACACTTATCAAAATCGTGTTAATCTAAGCCTATTACAAGGGCTTAATCCAATTCACTATGGCTTCCAACTTAGTTATAGTATAAATAAAACTCAATTTTCTAGCCAATACCTACACTATAAGCACAGACAATCCACAAGCATAATGATTATTTACACGCTAGGAAATGATTAGGGTTTTGATACTTATCGGGATAACTAGTCTGAGTAGTATATTGAAAATGAAAGCTCAAGACTATACAGTACAAATGGACTATATAGAAAGTCTAGAAAATGAACCCTCAGCAGAGGAGCTTTACGAAATCTGGGACTACTACACTCTGCATCCAATTAATCTGAG
>Ga0308013_10000563_pt1 | contig 19250 bp, 12 predicted proteins | sample Neamet181_FD_203131 | JGI IMG/M metagenome (GOLD analysis project Ga0308013, IMG submission 203131) | Marine microbial communities from water near the shore, Antarctic Ocean - #181 | ecosystem: Environmental > Aquatic > Marine > Unclassified | place: Southern Ocean | collected 2014-07-25
ATGATGAATTAACTATCAGAAAAACAGATGTTCAAAATAGCTCAAAAAAATATTTAGGATTCCACGGAACTGAAAACTCTATTAATACCTTTAATATTTACGCTGATTATGGAGAAGTAAAACTAATTAAATACAAAAAATAATGAAACATCAATCTGTCATTCTACTCGCATTTTGCTTCTTAATATGCTATACTGGGATAGCCTCAAATTAATAATATTTCTGAAGACGTAAAAAATAGCTATGATTTAACATTAAATATTACAAATATTAAATCTAAAGGAAATTTGATGATTTCGATAATGACAGATTCGTTAGCATATAGTTCTAATGCCTTTTCATCTAAAACAAAGTCATTTAAGGAAAATATTGATAAAAATAATTTCACTAAAATAATTAGCCTCCCAAAAGACAAATATCTAATTCAACTATATATAGATGAAAATTTAAATGATAAAATGGATACTAATTTTTTAGGAATTCCAAAAGAGCAGTATGGCTTTTCATCCAAGGAAATAATACGATTTAGAAAGCCAAATTTTGATGAAGCTTCATTTGATTTAAAAAAGAATTTAACCATCGATATTACTTTATAATAATTAAATATTAATCATGATTAAAAAACGTCCTTGGAAATTTTGGAAGAGATTGTGGATGACTATATAAGAGTAAAAGAATAAGCTTACCCTGTGGCAACCGGATAAAAGAGTTTTAGTAATTCTCTTTCATTTGAATTTTAGAAAAGTAATAGGTATTAAGTCCATGGGATAAGCTAATTCTTAAAATAATTATAATTACAAATACTTTAAACAAAAAATTGATGAGATATAACTATGTGATATTCATGTGCATCGTATTAATGGGGTTCAAAAACAACTTACAAGCACAAAATGTTTCTACACAAACCGTAAGAGGGATTGTAGTAGATTCTGAGAGCGATTACAAACTACCAGGTGCAACTATTCAACTGATTACAGATTCTTCAACTACTACATTCGCCACTGTAACAGATATTAACGGGTATTTTACATTAGAAAATATCCCCTTGGGACGACAAAGTTTTCTCTGTCAATATATAGGATATAAAGACAAAACCATTAACAATTATTTAGTAGTAATGGGAAAAGAAGGATACTTAGATATAAAACTAGAAGAAGAAGTTACTTCTTTATCAGAAGTTGTGATTTTAAGTCGTAAACGAGGGGAGGTGAATAATACTTTAGTCTCAGTAAGTGCAAATACTCTTGAACAGGATGAAATAATTCGGTTTTCTGGCTCTTTAGGAGATGTTTCTAGAATGGCTCAAAACTTTGCAGGTGTAAGTGGAGCTAGTGACGAAAGAAATGACATCATTGTAAGGGGAAACTCACCATCAAGTGTTTTATGGCGGCTGGAAGGCTTAGACATACCTTCTCCTAATCATTACGCTTCATTAGGCACGACAGGCGGACCAATATCAATGTTAAATGCTAATAACCTTAAATCAAGTGATTTTCTTTCTGGTGCTTTTCCTGCAGAATATGCAAATGTCACAGGGGCAGTATTAGATTTAAAATTAAGGAACGGAAATAGTAATAAATACGAATTTTTAGGTCAAATCGGATTCAATGGTGTTGAATTTGGTACAGAGGGCCCTATAAATAGTATTGGGGAGAACGCATCATTTTTAATTAATTATCGGTATTCTACTCTACAAGTTTTTGATATATTGGGTTTAGATTTAGGTACTGGAGGTTCAATACCGCAATATCAAGACATTAACTTTAAAGTGAATGTTCCAACAAAAATAGCAGGCACTTTTTCTTTTTGGGGCCTAGGCGGATTGAGTGGTATTTCATTTCAGTCGGCTGAACAAGAAGGTGATAATTTGTTTACTGATGACGGAACAAACGTTACTTCTGAATCTAATACTGGAATTCTTGGTTTTAACCATAAATATTTTCTTAATGACAAAACGTCTTCAATGATATCATTGGCCTTCTCTGCCACTGAAAGTATAAATACTCAAGAAGAAATTATTCAGCCGAATTCTAGTACTTTCGAAAGTACATTTAATGGAAAAAGGACACAAATAAAATCTACCATTAACTGGACATTAAATTCTAAAATAAACAAAAAGCACAGAATAAAATATGGTGTTAATTACGACCATTTTAATCTTAACATTAAAGATTCTCTCTTAGTAGATATTGATTTTTGGTTTAATATCAATGATTTCAATGGCAACGCATCACTGTTGCGTGCTTTTGGACAGTGGCAATATAAACTCAATCAAAAACTAAAACTTAATACAGGATTAAATGTTTTATACTTAAGCCGAAATAAATCATCCGCTTTAGAACCACGTTTCGGGTTAACTTATGATGTCAATGAGCATAATATTTTTGCTCTAGGCTATGGAAGACATAATCAAATGCAGCCACTACCTATTTATTTTTCTAGTCAGCCTGAAGCAACAGATCAAGAAAATTTACAAAACTCAAAACTTGATTTTTTAAAAAGCGATCATTTTGTTGTGTCATATACGCATCTTTTTAAAAGTAATATTCGATTAAAATTAGAAACATACTATCAAAATCTATTTTCTGTAGCAGTAGATCCAAAAGAAGGTTATTTTTCTGTTTTAAATGCGGGTGCAGATTTTAGTTTTCCAAACAACGTTGGCCTAACGAATGATGGTAAAGGCAGAAACTACGGTCTTGAGTTAACACTTCAAAAAAGTCTATCTAAAGGATTTTACTTTTTATTAACCGGATCTCTTTTTGAAAGTAAATATACTGGGTCTGATTTAGTAGAAAGGAACACTTATTATAACTCAAATTATGTCACTAACTTTTTAATTGGTAAGGAGATTAATCTAAACAACAAATTTTTATTCACCATAGATGCTAAAATGAATTATTCGGGTGGTAGAAGATATACTCCAATAGATTTACCGGCTTCAATTATGACAAATGAGCAAGTACTTGACAACACAAATTATTTTGGTCAACAATACAAGCCTTATATTCGTCCAGACCTTAAATTAGGATTAAAATCCAATGGGAAAAAAATAACACAAACCTGGTCTATAGATTTACAAAATTTTATTTTTAGAGATAACGTGTTTATTCAGTCTTACGATAAAAGCTCACAAACGATTAGGACATTAAATCAAAGAGGATTTTTTCCTGATTTTAGATATCAGATATTGTTTTAATTCGTGAATAATTAACTATTGACTTCAGATTATTCTTAGTTACTCCCATTAATTCAATAAGTATACTCGAGGTATGCACTTCATTTATCACCTAACTGCCTAATAAATAGCATTATGCACGTTTGAGCACTTTATTTACTCATGTTGATGTCTGGGAAGTATCGCTATCATTTACTACTTAATAGTTTGAGACTTTTGAACAGAGGGTCTGTTCATCAGATAGAAGTCAGCCACATCTTATCCATCTTTTAAATCAGAAACCCTTACAGCTCTATTCACTGATATATTAAAGCCATTGTGCTCATTCAAATAGTCAGCTTTTTTAGTCCACTCAGAAGGATCAAAAATAAAAGCATCTCTATGATCAGAATATCCATCATCGTCTGAATCAAATTCATTTTGATTATCAATCGTAAACTTCTACAATTAATTCAATTTCTACTGCTTGCGCTCTCGGTAAAGAAGCGACGCCAATTGCTGCACGAGCGTGTTTTCCTCTATCCCCAAATACATCAACCATTAAATCAGAAAATCCATTTATTACTTTTGGTTGTTCTATAAAAGAAGGATCAGAGTTTACCAATCCTAATACTTTTACAATACGTTTTACTTTGTTTAAATCGCCGAGCATAGTTTTTAAAACAGCAAGTTGATTTATTGCTGTTAATCGAGCAGCATCATAACCTTGTTTAATGGTAATATCAACACCTAGTTTTCCTGTTATCTCAGTGCCGTCTGCTCTTTTAGGTCCTTTCCCAGCTAAAAAAATAAGATTGCCAGTTCTAACGCCGTTAACATAGTTGGCAACAGGTTGAGGAGGTTTTGGTAATACAATATTTAATTCTTTTAATTTAGCTTCCGGATTATAATCAGTTTCTGGTTTTAATTGATTATCACATCCTGATGTCATAATTGTCATAATAATTAGGGTTAATAAACATGAAAAATTTTTGTTCATAATTCTATTCTTTTTGTTTTTTTAAAGATATTAATTCTTTGTTTGTTGAAAATTTGCAGCTTCCCAAAGTGGGTTGCTTTTATAATAATTTCCATTTGTGACAACTGCAGTAACAGTTCTAATATTACTAATGTTATCTAAAGGGTTTTTATTAAGAATAGCAATATCAGCTTCTTTACCTATTTCTAGCGTTCCCGTTTCTGAATCTAATCCCATGGCTTTAGCAGAATTTATAGTAGCAGTTTTAATTGCCTCTAGAGCGGTTAATCCTGCTAGTCTATGATATGTTTCTATTTCTAAGTACAGACTATAAACAGGTATTACATTATCTGTACCTGCAACAATAGGTACGCCAGCTCTGTGAAATTCACCTATGATTTCCATTTGCTTTGTATATCCTCCTATTGCTTTTTCTGAATTAATTGCACTCATACCGGAGCGAAATCTTTTCCCTTCAAATAGTTCATAAGCTATTCTGTAAGCATCTGGTTCAACAGATTCTACAGGCATCCCACTTTGAACTGCTCTAACAACTAGAAGGGCAATAGTAGGGTCCAATACAGTTTTATGTTTTAACAAAAAATCAGTAGCTTTTTTAATCTGATCAGAACTTACATTATGATTATTTAAATAATTCCTACCCATATCTGATAATTTTTTATCTGGAAAAAGTAGAGATAAAAATTGACCGCTATGACTTAATTGATCCATTCCTAGTTCTATAGCAGTAATAGCATTTTCTACTTTTGTTGGTACATGACCAGTAACTGTCATACCTCTTCTGTGAGCTTCCTCTACCAATACTTTTATGATTTCTGGTTCTAGAGACTGATAAATTTTAATTTGCCTGTAACCATATTCATGATACATTGCAACCACTTCTCGTGCTTGTTCTTCAGAAGTAGCCCTAATGATTCCATTTCCTCGGACACCTGCTCCATCTGTCATTCCAGCTAAAAGAATGTCCGGACCTAAAGCACCATTTAAATCAATTGCATCTCGAAATGCAGTTGCAAATTCAATTTCATTACCATTGTCGCGAATGGTTGTAATACCTCCAGCTAAATATGCAGGTGCCCATTGAACTTGATTGGAATGTGCGTGCATATCCCACAAACCAGGAATTAATGTTTTTCCAGTTACATCAATAATTTTAGCGTTTTCAGGGATTTCTATTTCAGAAAGAGGACCAATTTTTTTTATCCTTCCGTCTTCGATTATTAAGGTCATATTTTTTTTAGTGACGTCGCTTAATCCATCTACAATATCACCTCCCACCAAAGCTGTAATTTTAGACTGTTCCACCTTATTTTCATTAGTATACCTGTCAAGTGTATTCATCTGTTCGATTACATTTCCAGCTATAAAAGTAGGTAGAGCATCCTCATATCCTTTTCTTATAATTTCTCTTATTTGTGTATTGGCTTTTACAAGGGCTACTAGTTTATTATCTTGATTGATCCAAATAGTTCGTCCTCCCCAATTAATACCTTTAACCACATATCGTTCTAATACTTTTTTTCCCTCTTTGATTTGTACAATATCTTGACCTGAATGAGTAATTGAAATTTCACCTCTAGGAAACGTAAGAATACTTTTAGGCTTACCTTTTTCAAAATAATAGTGATACAACATCATTTCAGTTGCAGCTGAAATATTACTATGGACTGGATAAAAGGCAGAAGTAGTTTCTGCATTAACAACTTCAAAGCGTTTTTCCCAAAAGGATATTTTATTTTTAGCAACCGACATTTTAAAGTTCACTACGGTATCATTTTTCTTAATGCGTCTGTTAATATAATATCTTGGTGACAAATCCATATTAAGGTGAAGTACTGATTGAACTCCAGTGATACGTCCTCTTTCGTTTTCACCCTGAATGGATGTGACAATAATTGAATCTTTATTTGAAGTAATGCTGTAAGTTTCTTTACCGATTTGTGATTGTCTTCTAAATATTAAAAAGGAGCCTTCTTCTGTAATATTTTCCCAATCAGTTTTATTGGGAACGCATCCATATATGAGTAATGCCAAAAACAAGACGCAAACAAATCTTAATTTCAAAGTATAGTTTTTTACGTGTTTTTTAAAAAAAATATTTAAATTCATTATTATAAATTTTATAGTAAAATATAAATATTACTTATATTATGTATTAAGGAAATATAGGTTCATAACGATTAAAATAATAGAGATTTCGTTCGTCTGAATTACTTTCAATAATATCTAATTTTCCATCTCCATTTAAATCAAAAGTCATGATGTCATAAGTATTAAACTTTTTGTTGCTAAGTGTCTTTTTTTTCCAATGCTGACCATTTTCACTATTTGTGAAAACTGTGTTAGGCGCTTGAACATTTCCTATAACTATATCTATATCACCGTCCAAATCTAAATCTCCAACGGTAATAGCGTATGATTGGTCTAAACTTGAATCGAATTCTATTTTTTCTTTAAATGTATGGTCATCACTTCCGAAATATATCACATTTGGCTCACCAATATTTGCAGTTATAATATCAAGATTTCCATCTTTATTTAAATCTACAATTGCAACTGATCTTGTAATGTCAGATCCGGTTCCGAAGGGTATTTTTTTAGTGAATTTTAAATTTCCGTCATTTAAATAGACATAATTCTGTTGTTCATCTCTGTTTGCCAAGATTAAATCATTATCGTTATCACCATCTATATCAGCAACTTCAACATCAATAGTAGAATCTTTTTTTGATCCAAATCCCTTGACTTCAGTAAATGAACCATTCCCATTATTTAAGCATATTTCATTTTCACTACCTCTATTGGTGATTAGAATATCTATATCACCATCTTTATCAATATCAACAACCACAATATTTCTTGTAGGCGCATATTTTTTTCCAAAACTTTCTCCTTTAGAAAAATTTCCTTTCCCATCATTAATAAATATAAAGTTAGGGGCCATGTCATTTCCTACAGCAACATCTAAATCACCATCATTATCAAAATCAGCCAATTCAGTTGAATAGCTAGTTTCTCTCTCATTTCCTAAAACTCTTGATACTGTAAAAACGCCACTACCATTATTTATAAATACACGATTTTGTCCTGGCCAATGCCTTCCATTTGCAATCAATATATCGCCATCTCCATCATTATCTATATCACCAATTCCAATAGAAGCTGTTCTTTCTTTATGTGTCCCAAAAATTAGTCGTCCACTATTGAAAAACTCCAATGCCTGACCATTTACAGAAGTTACAAAAAGAAAAAAAGGAATAAAATTTATAAAAGAACTGTATTTCATTTTTCTAAAATTTATGTGTGATGTTAAAAAAGTTTTATAATTGGCATTTTTCTTTACTGATACTAAAAGTATTAAAAAAAACTCCTCTTTTTTAATACTATTAGTAACAATCAAAAAATGAACTACTCAAAAATTAATAACCAGGATTTTGAACAATATTTGGATTTATATCAGTCTCGATTTGAGGAATGGTTAATATCACACTATCGCTTCCATAAGGAATTAAACAAGTTAATGAAGTACATTGATCTCTGACAACATCTTTCTTTTTTCTCATTAAATCCCAAAGTCTTTGACCTTCAAAGCAAAGCTCAAGCCTTCTTTCTCTGAAGATAGCGTCTTTAAGCGTTTGACCTGTATTTGAATTATTAGAGGCAGAGAGTAAAGAACGTTGGCGAACCATGTCTAGATCTTGTTGAGCACCAGAAATGTTGGTTCCGATCTCCGCCCTTGATTCTGCACGAATTAGATAAACCTCTGCTAGCCGAATAACTTTGACATTGTTAGAACCGTTTACGTCAGGATATTTTTCCATTCTGTAAGGTGCATAATCTCCACTTAAAAAGTTGTCAACTGAAAATATACTTAACCTTTCGTCCAAAGGATCGTATAGTGATATTATATCATTGGATGGTAAATAATCTCCATAACCGTCTTCTAAATACAAACCAGCAATGCCTCCAGAACCTACATTATCTGCATCTGTCATTGATAATTCAAAAATTGATTCAGAATTATTATCATTTGTCCATAAATCTGAATAATTGCCATTTGAGATAAGACTATAATTTGAGCTTTCAATAACTGAATTGGCCATAACTTCTGCATTATTCCAATCTTCTTTATATAAATAGACTCTGGCCAATAAAGCTTTGACAGCAATAGCTGAAAGTGTATTAGAATCTCCACTTCTAGAGCTATTTTCCATTAATGTTATAGCTAATATCATATCTGAAATAATTTGATCATAAACCTCTTTAACAGTATTTCTAGATGGTCTGTTTGACGGATCGAAAGTAAGAGACAAAGGCACTCCTAAATGACTACCGTCTGAGGTATAAGTATAGTGTTGTCCAAAAAATCGAACTAAATCAAAATAAACTAAAGCCCTCAAAGCGTGAGCTTCTCCTATAATATGGTCTTGTTCGTCTTTTACTAAATCTGATACTATTACCTCAGAGTTAATAATGATATTAGCTGCATTAATTGCTTCATACATATCTGTCCATAAATTACTGGCATCAGCATCAGAAACATTTACAACATGCTCAGCATAAAAAATAATTCTATTTGCCTGAGAATTTTGCTTAACGTCGTCCGCCATTACATCAGGAATCAGAAACATATATCTGCCATAATAATTTGAGCTTGAAATTGCATTATATATACCTGTTATTGAAGAATTATAATCTTCAAGATTGGTTAAAGCTTGAGAATCAGCAACCTCTTGTTGAGGTGTGAGCTCTAAAAAATCTGTTGAACAAGAAAGAACAATTCCTGCCATAAAAATCAATATTGTTTTATTATATTTTTTCATGTTTTTATTATTTATAATAGTATGTTTATTCCTAAAGAAATTGTTTTTGACGCAGGTGTCAAGGCATCATAATTTCCATTTACTGCCTGCTCTGGATCCATATATAAATCTTTATGCTTTGTAAATGTCAAGAAATTGGTCCCTCTAAAATAGACACGCATAGAATTTGCATTTATAGTGGAAGTTAATGCCTTAGGTAAATTATAAGATAATGTTAAGTCTCTTAAACGGACAAAACTTCCATCATAAAGCCATCTTGAAGTTGCTCTTTCTCCACTACCTGGACTTCCTCCCCATCTGTGCATTGGAAGTAAAGCATCTGATTTACCAGGAACCCATCTGTTTTCATAGGCCCATGTAGCTGTACTTCTAGGCGTTAATCTTCCGTCTGCCAGACTTCCTCTTGCTCTACCGTCAAATAAGTAATTTCCGTAGGAATAAATAAAGTTGAGGTCTAAACTAATATTTTTGTAGCTGAAAAAGGTGTCAAAACCACCATAGAATTCAGGAGTAGCTGATTTATCATCTAGAAACTTGGTAGCACTTTTGACACCATTAGTGACTTGTGATTTTGTTGAATCAGTATAATACTCAATTTGTCCATTTGATGCATCAATACCAGCAAATCCATATACATAAAAGGATTGAAAATCTTGTCCTTCTTCTCTTCTATATACACCATCAATATAATCCTCAGTAAGTTTGGTTATCTCATTTTTCAGAAAAGTTGTGTTAACTCCAAAACTCCAGCTAAAATCTTCAGTATTTATAATATCAGCATTTAAAGAAAGTTCTAAACCAGAATTTGTCATTTCACCAAAATTTTGAGTGAGTGATGAAAATCCAGTAGTACGTGAAATAGGTACATCTAAAATAAGATCAGATGAAATTCGCTTAAAATATTCAATAGTACCAGAAACTCTAGAGAATAAACCAAAATCTAAACCAAAATTGAAATTTTCTTGTGTTTCCCATGTTAGAAGGGGATTACCTATTTGACTAGGGCTTCCACCAGGGCTTCCATTGTAATCTTGACCATAGGTATATAAACCTTGTGAAGGAAAGTTTCCAATTGCTGCATTACCCGTTAAGCCCCAAGAACTTCTTAATTTAAGATTATTGATAAAAGATATTTCACTAAAAAAATTTTCTTTGCTTACTATCCAACTCCCTCCAAAAGAATAGAAAGTACCCCATCTATTATCTGCACCAAATCTTGATGACCCGTCACGCCTTACACTTGAAGAAAGATAATACTTCCCTGCATAATTATAATTAGCTCTTGAAAAAACTGAAGCAAAAGAAAATTCAGATCTTGCGCCGCTAACTGCAAATTCAGCAGAAGTACTATTTAGTGTTCTCAGTTTATCATTAGGGAATTGTTGTCCCTTCCCACTATGCGATTGTCTATTTGACTGTTGTGCCTCATACCCTGCTAAAAAACTTAAACTGTGGTCTGCCCCTAGATTTAAATCGTAATTTAATACTTGTGTGCCTACCCAACTTTTGTTTAAAATGGTAGCGTTATATGCAGTTCCTCCTTTACCTCTAGATCCACCCCCATATCGTGGATTTTTGTATTCTGACTCGTCTAGACTAATTAAATCAAAATTCCATTGTGAGCGAAAAGTTAAATTATCAATAAGTTTAACTGAAACTGCAAAATTATCGATAACTCTAATTTGTTTTGTTTCTCTTAAATCGTCACCGCTCAACATACCAACAGGATTAGATCCTGCCATTGGGAAATAGTTTTTGTGTTCTCCATTAAATCTTCCTTGTTGATCGTAAATAGGAATTAAGGGAGATAATTCTAAGGAAGCTTTCATTGGATTGTCCCATGATCCTCCATCATTAAATGTATTTGATTTAAGATCAGCAATAGTCATATTATTTTCTATTGTTATGCGTTCGCTAACTTTAAATTCTAAGTTAGCACGTGCACTTAATCTTCTAAAATCTGATCCTATAATAAAACTTTCCTGATCGTAATAAGCTACAGAAGTAAAGTATTTTAAATTCTCATTTCCACCCCGAGCACTAATATCATAACTTTGAGTTATCCCTACACGAGTAATTGCATCTAACCAATTTGTATCTGTTGGTTTTCCAGTTGAGGGATCAATTAATTGTTGAAATCTACTGTCAAATTTTTGTTGGGCTTCAGCCGCTGTATCCCCTCGATTAATGTATCCTTCAAGAAATAGCTGAGTATATTGTTTTGCATTTATAGGCTTGAGAATATTTTGTGAAGCCACCGTATTAAACCCTGTCAAAGATTTAAAAGTAATTATTGCCTCACCAGATTTCCCAGATTTAGTATTAATTAAAATAACACCGTTAGCACCCCTTGAGCCATAAATAGCTGTTGATGCAGCGTCTTTAAGTACTGTTACAGATTCAATATCGTTTGGGTTAATTGCTGACATAACATTAGTACTTCTTCCGTCATTATCGTTTGTAGCTATACTTCCTGATTGAACAGGAATTCCATCAATAACGTAAAGAGGTTCACTTGAAGCTGTAATCGATCCTATACCCCTTATACGAATCTGTGTGTTACCTCCTGGCCCTCCGTCTATTGCAGTGGCTTGTAAACCAGCCATACTACCTCTTAAAGATTGTTCGAAAGTTGATGTTGGCAATTGGTCTAATTTATCACTTGTAACTAATCCGACAGAGCCGGTAAGGGATTCTTTAGTTTGACGACCATAACCTATAACTAGTACTTCTTTCAAAGAATCAGCATCTTCTTTCATGGTCACATTAATTTCTGTTTTGTCATTTACAGGAATTATTTGTGTTGTCATACCTATGTAAGAGAATATTAAAACAGCGCCATCATTAACTGTAATAGTGTATTTACCATCAAAATCTGTTAGTGTTCCAACTGTAGTTCCTTGAATAATAATATTAGCCCCAATTAAAGGCTGTCCGAAGTTGTCGAAAACATTACCATTAACTATTTTTTCTTGCGTAGCTAATTGCTTTCTGTCTAATTTAGTAATAATAGTTTTTTCAGGTGTTCTCTTAACAACAACTTGTTTACCATTAATAGTGTAACTTAAAGTTGTGTCTAAAAAAGCTTTATCCAGAATAGTGGATAATTTTGCTTTTTTCATTTTTAGTGATATCTTTTTATTAATCTCTAAAACATTATCCTTGTAAAAAAAGATGAATTCAGCTGAATTTTGAATTTCTACAAAAAATTCAGCAATAGATACACTATTGACTTCAATATCAATTTTTGTTTCTTCTAGTGAGGAATTCGAATAAACCAAAGTAATACCTACATAAATAAATAATGTAAATATTCTCATAATAGTTAATTTTCCTCTTCTTAAAATTTTTTGCATATTTTTGTTTTTTGTTATTTAATATTGCTGTAGTTATGCAGCAATTTTATTTTTAATAGTCGGAAAATGTTCGCGCATTTTCCGACTTATTTGAACCAATTCAATTGTTTTTTTAAGACCATATATTTTTGGATTAATTACTTATTATTATTTTATTTCCATTAAAAGTGTATTCCATATTTGTACTCTCTTTTATGTTCTGAATCACCTTATTGATGTTTTCATTTAAATTTAGATAGCCAGAAAAGGTTTCTTTTTTCAATTGAATGTCATTAATAGTAATATCGATATTATAAAAACGTGAAAGTCTTTTCGTAATAAATTCCAGATCATTATTTTTAAAAATTAGGATTCCATCTATCCATGAAAAATAATTGTCAACATTAACTTTATTAGATATAATACTTTTTGTTTCTTTATTGAAACTGGCCAGAGTACCAGGAGAAATTTTTAATTTATCAGTGCTTATGTTTTGTGACTTATCTTTATAGCTAATTAGTACACTTCCGCTTTTAAGGAATGTATCTATATGATTTTCATCCAAATAGTTGGTAATACCAAACACGGTTCCTAAAACTTCTGTTTCTTGATTTTCAGAAAACACAATAAAAGGCTTTTCTTGGTTATGTTTTACGTCAAAAACGGCTTCCCCTTCGATATAAACCTCTCTTTTATCTCCATTGAATACAGCGGGATAAATTAGTTTTGAACCGGAATTAAGCCATACAGTACTTCCATCTGAAAGATGGATTTTTGATCTTTTACCATAGGGAACAAGCAATGAGTTATATACGGTCTTATTTTTTTTAATTGCTACTTGGTTAATTTTTTTGGTGTTACCTATTGTCACTTTTTCACCAGTGCTTGAATAATTAATTGTAGTGATTTCTTCTTCTATTTTAAGGTTTTCGCCTTCTCCTAAAATAAGTAAAACGTCTTCATAATCATTAACATTACTTTTTTTAGAGGATTTCACGAAATCAATAATTGATTCACTAGGAGAATTATAATAATAAGAACATAAACCAACTATCAGTATTATTGAAGCCACTGTTCCTATGGCATATCTTATTCGCCAAGTATTAAGTATATGGTTATCAATAGATTCAAAAATTAAATTTTTCAAAATTTCTTTTTCTAACTTATTGGTAGTGTTTTTGTCACTAGATCTTTTCACTTTCATGTATTAATTTATTGTGTAGGCTGATAAATAACTTATAATTATAAAATTGTAATACTCTGTTATAACATAAGTGGCCTTTGATGTTTTTATAGACAATTTTTTTTGCTTTAAAAAAAATACATCTTTATATATGTTTTCTTAAAGTCTTTATGGCTCTATATATTGTTGTTCTAGATGTCTGAATTGAAACCTTCATGATTAAAGAAATTTCTTTGTATGATTTTTCTTTGTTGAACCTCAGAAATAACCCTTCTCTTTGTTTTGTTGTCAAAGAATTTAAAGCAGTTGATAATCTAGCACTTCTTTCTGAGGAATTTTCTTTTGATATTATATTTTCTTCGTGTGATTTAGTGTGGTTTTTAATGTGATCGTTAAATGACCCTTTTAACTCCATTGAAATTGGAATAATTTTACCAGAATATTTTCGATTTATTTTTCGCTTTAGTGACTTAAACAGGTAATATTTAATATTATCTGTTTTAGCTAAATTTTTTCTGTACTTAAACAAATCCACAAATAAATCATGGATACAATCCATAACATGTCCTTTATCATTTGTTTGAGAAATACCAAATGAAAACAACAAGTCTATATATTGGTTATAGATTTCTCCAAGTGCAACCCTGTCTCCGCTTTTTAACCTTTCCCAAAGAGTTGATTGAGAGTTTTTGAGAATAAATAATTTGTCAGTGACACCCTCTGGTTTTAACGAGTTAAAACGAGTTTTTATACTAGACCTATTCTTTGGTATAAAAGAAAATTTTTCTTGGTCTTGCATAAATTAAGATTTATTGTCCGGTAGAGTATTAGTCAGTCCTTAAATACATAAGTAATAAATTGATCATCCATAGACAAAAAAATGAACTTTATTCATCTAAATACATACGAACAGAGTTTTGGTATATAAATTACGTTTTTTTAGTTTAATTTTTTTTAACGCTTTAAATATTGTGTTCTATAGACGATCTAAAGCTGATAATCGAGCTGTTATTACTTGTTCGTTGGATAATGAATAGCCATTAGAGCCTCCACCCATTAGGCAGTTAGATTCACATTCATTGTGATTTAAACCAAGGACATGTCCTATTTCGTGACAAATTGTTCTTGAAAGTGAGCCTCTTATATATGAATTCTGATTTTCGGTAAGTAATGTTTTTTCAGGAACACCTCCTCGGTTATGTTTGTTGGTCCATGTTCCAACAACACTATGAAAATTATATCCTCTCATTGCATTACCCTGAGAAGTGTTTCCAATAAAAGGGAATAAATAAATATGATATAAATTACTCTCTAATTCATCAGCAGTACTCATGTTTTGAGGATTCATTAAAGAAAATAAATGTGGCAGTCGTTCAGGGTTTGAACGACCCTCTGAATCTCTTTCAGTGCTTGCTATAAATCTAATTGATTCTTCATACGATTGATCTTTAAAAACATCTTCTTCAATAATTGATTCAATTTTCCAATTAATATCTGCTTGCTTCCAAATGAGGTTAATTTCGGGGACAATAATATCTTTAATATTTGTGGAAGTTACCCAACTAGGCATCTTTATTCCTGAGGGGTGAATCATTGTTATATCTGTCATTATGTGAATTCTTAAATTTAATTTAAGAATCAACCTTTCTTTGTCGTTTTCAATATTAATAGTGTCATTTTTACTTAATTCTTTAGAACAACCAAAAATTAATATTGAAATTAAAGTAAGTAATAGGAATAAATATGATTGTATTTTAACCTGACTATAAAGCTTCATGTTAATTGATTTATGTTTTTTAGTAAAAAAATAATTGTTAATTTAATATTTCACCAAAATACCTTAACCAATTCTTTCCTAGTATTTTTTCAATATCTCCCGAACTATAACCTCTTTTATCTAATGCCTGAGCGACATACTTATATCGTTTAGGTTTATCAAGTTCAGGAATCCATGGGGGCCATTGCACTTTATAAGATGATTTAAATCTTGTTAAACGTGGAACATACCAATTTTCACGTGAAGCACCACTAGCTTCTAGTCCTTGAATTGCAAAATCAGCTGCCACTCCCACATGATCTATTCCACCAACATTAACAGCATGATCAATATGATCAATATAAGTTTTTAAAGTTGTTTTACTGCCTAAATCAGGGCCAATCATGTAGCCGAGACAAATAATTCCCATCACACCACCTTTATCAGCCATAGAACGAATTTGATTATCAGTTTTAGAACGTGGATGATTTTTGTATAAGGATTCACACATGGTATGAGTGAAACAAGCTCCTGTTTTACTATATTCTATTCCTTCATTAGTCGTCTGACGTCCACAGTGAGATAAATCTACGATAATACCAAGATCATTCATGCGCTCAATAGCTTCAATTCCAAAATCAGACAACCCTGAATTGGTGCGTTCGGTACAGCCATCACCTAACAAATTTCTTTCGTTATATGTTAATTGAATCCAACGTGTACCAGCTTTGTATAAAACATCTATATTATCAATAGATTTTTCAATCATAGTTGCATTTTGAAATCCAAATAGCACAGCGACTTTATCTTCTTTTTTAGCTTGAATAAAGTCTGAAGCAGTTTTAGCAAAAATTAACTTATCTGAATTGTCTTTTATTCGTTTTTGCCAATCAGTTAAAGATTTCAGGGCTGACTTTAGACTACCTGATGAAAGCGAAGTGCCAAAACCTGTATAACCAGACTTTGCTAGGGCATGAAAAGAATCTTTATTCCAACCTCGAGAAATAACTAATCCATCTATTACTATAGCATTATCATAAAGTTTATCAATTTTTTGCTGTCGAAGATCAGGTTCAATAGTATCGTGTTGGAGTGAAAAGTCACTTAAAAACTGTCCCGGCAAAAGCATTCCAAGAGGCAATATCTTTGTTAAATTTCTGCGTTTTATGTCCATAAACATTTTTTATTATTAAAGTAATTAATCGTTAGCTAAACTCTACGTAAAGTAAAAATATAATATTATTCACTTTTAGAGTGTATTCTATTTATAGTGTTTGATTCCCATTGAGGCATATAACTCTTTGGTGTAAAAGAGGTTACTTGCTTTCATGGTCCACTCTATCTTTCTTATTTCGCTAATATTTTCTAGAGGATTACCATCAATCAAAATGAGATCAGCTTGTTTACCTACTTCAATAGATCCAAATAATTCAGATACACCTGTGATTTCCGCAGCCCTTATAGTAGCCATTTTCAATACTTCTGAAGCAGGAATTCCAGATCTTTCATAAAGTTCTAACTCTCGGTGAAATAAGAACCCTGGAAGCCCATCAGTTCCTGGTAGAATTTTAATACCGTTTTGATATAAATCAAAAACTACATCCAACATTTTATCAAATGAATTAACATAAAGTCCTTCTTGATCTTTATGTTTTGGAAGACCACCGGCATAATAATTACGTTGATTAATTAATGGTAATCTGTCTATTATTTTTTCATATGTTGGGCTTACCTTTCCTTTTTTTGAAACAAACATATTCTCAAATATTGATACTGTTGGATCAATAAGAACTTTTTTAGTTTTTAAAATATTAATGAAATTGAGGTATTCATTTGATTTTAAGTCAAGATCAGCTCCATGTTTGGCGACCATGGTAAATCTTAAAGGTGTTCGGGTATCAATAGTGTCAGACAAAAAATTCAAAAATAACATATTCATATGTTGAATTTCATCATAACCCATTTCTATTGCCTGACTAGCAGTCATATATGCAGGAATATGTCCGCTAACCTTCATTCCTATACTATGAGCTTTATTCACTAATGGGGAAACCCAATCCGGTTTAATGGAACTATATAATTTTATTTGTTGATAACCCAAATCTTTATATTCCTGAATTTCAACTAAGCCTTCCGCAAGATTATCAATTACGTTCCGTTGATTTGCAAAAGGCCCTGGTCCATCAATTATACCAGAGAAAATAACAATTCGAGGTCCAATGATTTTATTATTATTAAACTGTTTGCTTAAACTTTTTAATTTTTTATTGTTAGCCAAATCTCTAACTGAAGTTACACCACCCGCAAGATGTAGTGCTCCTCTAAATTTATTGTTATGGGTATGCGAATCAAACATTCCTGGCATTAGAGTTTTTCCAGTTCCATTTATTATCATAATGTCACCTATCACTTTTTTTTGAGATGTAGCACTGATTTTTTTAATGATGCTTTCTTCAACAAAAACGTCCTGATTTGAAAGTAATGTTCCTTGTTTGGTAAATACGTTTACGTTTTTAATTAAGGCAGCATTAAAGTTATGAGTAAGATTTTTAGCAACATCAAATAAATAATTATCTTCAATACTATCCTGAAGTATTTTCATTTTGTGGCGAAAGGTTTTCGTGTTTTCTCTTACCACATGAAGATTTCCATTTATTTTACCGACCATATTATTTCCATCCATCCAAAGATATAATGGTTTAATGTCAAGTCCTTTTATCATCAAAAGATCTAATGAGATGTCGTCTTTTATCTTTAAAGAAAAAAAATTAATTAGCTCTGCACTCCCTTTTGGATATAAACTAACTTTTTTGTTTTCGGAGGCCAACAAAAGACCAGCGAGAATTTCATAAGTAGCTGGAGATCCATTGTGACGAAAATATAATTGATCACCGTTGAATTTACCATTATTTTTTACTCCAAAATTATTCCAACTAGCGGTTTTTTCTCCACTATTAAATTTTTCATCAACGGAATCTTTAAGGTAATTAACCCCAGTAATAGATTGTTGAATTATAAAATTTTGTTCATTTAAGCTGATTTTTTCAGATAACTTTGGTCCACGACCTCTGTCAGTATATTCATATGTATACCCAAAGCTATTTTTGCTTATGTTGTGTTTTGTATAAGTTCCAGCTAAACTTTCTCGAAAGATGACATCATAGTGAATGGTATCATTATTGTTTTGTGTTAAAGAAGGTTTTTGTTCACAAGAAATAATGAGATAAATTATTGAGACGATTGAGAATTTTAAATATTTCATATTAAATTAAATTATGATTTAAATTTAAAAAAACTGATTTTAAGAAATCATATATTAATGCACATTCATTAAATTCTAAAATATTTATTTCTTGTATGTTTTAAATCTGTTATATAACTATAAGTATCTCAATTTAGATTTATAGACATTTTTAAAAAGAATAAATTTTGGTCTGATCCGTCTAGTTAAATTAATATAAAAAAAGGTGAAGACGCCTTAGCAGATAACTTAGAGGATTATAAATACCTAGACTTACCTATAGAGGTCTAGCCAATAGTTTAATATAAAACGCCCCTGAAGCAAATCAGAGGCGTTAATTAACTAAAACAAATCACAAGCACAAATGAAACAATACGCTTGATACTATTTAAAGCTTTTTAAGCTTTAATCATAGACAGATAATAGTCACAAATATTTGTTAAAAATAAACACCTGGAGTTAATCAGAGAGCTTATCTAAAATGACTCGACACATAATTTTACAGTATTCGAATCAACATCTCCTGTGTTCTTGAAGAGTAATGGAAATATAATAGTTTGACCTAAACTATTATAATGTTAATTCCATGAAGCGCTTTCCAATTCATCTGGTGATTTAATTATAACTACCTGACTTTTTCTGTCTTGTTTCATAAAGGCATCAAAATCATTATAAAAACTTTCTAATGTCATTCCAAATGTTTCTCTAAAAGTATCCTTCCAGCCCTCTCCAGAATTCAATTTATATTTCTGGTA
>Ga0308013_10000564_pt1 | contig 19197 bp, 23 predicted proteins | sample Neamet181_FD_203131 | JGI IMG/M metagenome (GOLD analysis project Ga0308013, IMG submission 203131) | Marine microbial communities from water near the shore, Antarctic Ocean - #181 | ecosystem: Environmental > Aquatic > Marine > Unclassified | place: Southern Ocean | collected 2014-07-25
ATTTATCGTAACCTGTTTGAGGCACTCTAAGTGGCTGGCACAGCCTAACTGCTCTTAAAGCACTTTCTGCTAAAACTTTATAAAATTTTTGTCCTGGTCGGTTCATTCTTTCATGATCTAAAATTTCTGACTTATTTATGGTACCGTCTTGCTTTAGTTCTAATTTAATTCTAACTAAAAGATTATCATCATAAGGTAAACCTAATGGCACCGTCCAACAACCGAATATTTGAGCTCTTAACGCATCTTCTTCTGATAGAGTCAGTCCTTGTGCAAAAGAATTCTTCGCACTACTCTGCGTAAGTTTGTTATCGATTTTTTTTACTTTAGCACTCTCTTTTTTTGCTTTGTCAATCAAAGCTGCGATTTGATTTGTGTCTATAACTTCTTTTTTTTCAAATTCTGACACTTGCCTTATTTCTGGTTTAACTTCATTTGGATTTTGTTTCTTCTTAACTAATTCTTTTTTTTCATCTTGCTTTTTGGGTAGTGGAATTCTATCTGGTTTCTCCTTAGCTTTAGCGGCTGGTGGTGCTTGCTCAGATACAACTCTTTCTTTTTCTTTATTTTTTTCAATTACTTTTCTAGCTTTAGGCGCAAAAGGAATATTTGTTTTGTCGGAAATTTGAATTAACTCAACTGAAATAATTGGGGGCAAATCAATTGGTTTCCTAGTCATAAAGGGTAAACTCATTACAGTTAGTAGAATCATTGCCACATGAAATGATAAAGAATAAATTAAACTTTTTTTCATTTTTCATTTAGCTCTTATATGGCTCTGAAATAAGTGCTACTTTCGAAAATCCTGCACCAGATAAAGTACCCATAATTTCTAAAACTCTACCATAGTTTATATTTTTGTCTCCTCTAACATAAATTCTTGTATCAGTTCTATTTTTTGCAATAGCTAATAATTTTGGAATAATTGTTTCAGCTGAAACCTTATTTTCTTGAATGAAAATTTCTCCTTTTGAATTTATACTTACCGTCAGTGGCTCTTGATCGTCAGGTAAAGAATCAGCAGCGGACTCTGGTAGATCAACTTGCACACCAACTGTTAATAGGGGGGCTGTAACCATAAAAATGATTAAAAGTACTAACATTACGTCAACAAATGGAGTAACATTTATTTCACTCATCGGTTCGTTCCTTGAGCGATTAAATTTAAAAGCCATAATTTAAATTATTGATAAAAACCTTTTACAAAAATTTTCAATTCTTGCGGTGTATCTTTTGGAGTCACTGTTAAATTTATTATAAGCCACTACAGCAGGTATGGCCGCGAGCAACCCTAACGCAGTTGCAAATAAAGCTTCGGCGATCCCTGGTGCAACGATAGCTAAACTTGTGTTTCTAGATATGGCAATTGATTGAAAGGAATTCATAATTCCCCAAACAGTTCCGAATAATCCTATAAAAGGAGCTGTTGACCCAACTGTTGCTAAAAATGTAAAGTTTTTTTCAATTTTTTTTATTTGATTGTCTGTAGAAATTTCTAAAATTCTTTCAACTCTTGCTATTTGAACGGCGTTTGATTTTGTTTTTGTTTTAATGAGTTCACCCATCGCGTCTTTAAATATTTGAGTTAAAGGATCTTCGGTTTTAGAAGGCAAATTACTGTTTAAATTTTCAGCAGATCTAGCTTTCCAAAACTTACTCTCGAAATCTAAAGTTGATAAGTTAATTTTTTTAAATAATCTGTATTTATCAAATATTAGTGCCCAAGAATAAATTGAACTTGCCAATAAAATTATAATTACAGATTTAACTACAAAGTCTGCACGTATAAAAAGTTGCCAAAGAGAAAAATCGTTTACTCCACCTAGTCCTACTACTTGAGCTGCTATTTGTGTTTCCATATTAGTGAAGTACTTGTAGAATGTGTCATGAATTTGACATTTTTATTACTCTTTGTGCTAAATTTGAAATTGCTATTTGTCTTCTTTAAACCGTGTTTCACTGTAATAACGAGCAATTAATATAGCATCAGACTTATTTACATCTTTCTTTTTTGATAACTGCTGAGAAATAGAAGGGTACATTTCAATAGCTTTTGTTCTACTTGCGTCTTTAGATGAATTAATTAACTCAAAATGTTTTTTCCATTTAGCTGGTCTAACAAAAAAAATAGGCAATCCCAAAGCGGCACAAATACCTTTAATGGCCCCAAAAGTTTGCCCAAAGTTAAACATACTGGTTACACCTTGACCTGGCATAGCGTTAACTTGTTCTACTACCATTACCGTGTCTTCTAAATTTTTAATACTATCTTTGATCAACTTTACTAAAAGTGCACTGTTCAATTGTCTTTTATTTTTTTTACCATCAGGCATTACTGGCATGTCAAATATTTCTTCAATTCTACTGTCTTCTAATATGGCGATCGCTCCACTTAGGCCGGGATCTATGCCGATTATTCTCATAAATTAATTTATATGAATGTTGCAGTTTACAAATGTATTCTGCACATCGTCATCCTCTTCTAAGGTTTCAAGCATTTTAATAATAGCGTCACTTTCTTCTTTAGATATATCTAAATAATTCTGTGGCCTCCACTCTATGCTAGAATAAAGAAAACTATCTATTTTTTTCTCTAATTCAATTTTAATTTTATAAAAATCTTCTCTTTCTGTTAAAATTTCATGATATTCAGAACTACTTGAGCAGTCTTTAGCTCCTGCATTTATTGATAGTTCAAGAATTTTTTCATCAGATATCTTATCTTTTACAATGTGTAGAACGCCACATGCAAAAAAATAATGAGTTGTGGATCCTGTTTCCCCTAGTCTTCCTCCACTTTTTTGAAGAATGGTTCTGATATTTGAGGCCGTTCTATTTTTATTGTCTGTTAAAGTTTCAATTATGAGAGCAGTGTTGTGCGGACCAAAGCCTTCATATCTTAAATTCTCATAATTTTTATTTACATCTATTTCTGACTTACTGATTGCACGAATAATATTTTCTTTAGGCATGTTAGCTTCTCTCGAAGCTTGTATGGCTGCCCTAAGTCTTGGATTGCTTGTAGGATCTTTTGCCCCAATTTTTGCGGCAACTGTAATCTCTCTAGATAATTTAGCAAAAATCTTAGATCTTACTTTGTCTTGCTTTCCTTTTTTGTGTTTAATTCCAGCCCAATGTGAATGTCCTGCCATATTAATTATTTAAAACTCCTCCATATAAAAATGGTTCAATTTTTTTTTGCCAATCCTGTTTCAGTGTCACCTTCTACTATTATTCCAGACAATGTTGATTTCCCCGTTGCTGGAAAATGTTTTTGAGCTTTATTATCTTTTAAAAATTTCATAATAGAATTTTCTTTGTTCATTCCTATAACTGAATTATAGTCTCCACACATTCCTATATCTGTTTGATATCCTGTACCATTATCTAAAATTCTTGTATCTGCTGTAGGCACATGCGTATGAGTACCTACTACTGCTGTAGCTTTCCCGTCATAGTAATGTCCCATAGCCATTTTTTCACTAGTAATTTCACCGTGAAGATCAACAACGATAAAGTCTGCATCTTTTTTTAATTGAATTTTATTTTGTAAATTTTTTGCAGCAGAAAATAAATCTTCTGTTTTTTTCATAAAAACATTTCCCATTAAATTAATTACAGCTACCTTATATTTTTTGTCTTTAGATAGAAAAATGCCAAAACCATTTCCAGGCGACCCTTCTGCTAAATTTTGGGGTCTTAATAAGCGTGGTTCAGCAGATATAAAGTCTACAATTCCACTTTTATCCCATATGTGATTTCCTGAAGTTATAACGTCTACACCAAAACTATATAATTTTTCTGCAGTGTCTTTTGTAATACCTTTGCCATCTTCGGCTGCGTTTTCACCATTAACAATGGTAAAATCAATTTTTTTATCTTTGATAATTTTATTTAAATTATCTTTTAATTGCACGACACCAGGATTGCCCATAACATCACCTAGAATAAGTATTTTCATTTTTGTAAACCTTTTTCAGTTAGAATATAATCTAATTTTACATCTAATTTAGATATTGGGAGTTTATTATATTTTTGAAATGAAAATGCAACTCCTATAGTTGTAATCTTTTTCTTATTTCTTAAAAATTTTTTTAAATATTTGTCATAAAAACCTTTGCCATAACCAATTCTGTTATTTTGTGAATCAAATGCTAAGAGTGGAATTAACATAACATCGGGTATTAAAAACTTTGTCTGTAAACAGGGGTCAAGCATACCAAAGTTATTAACTTTTAATGGATCTAAGTATTGCCATTCTACAAAATTCATATTATTTTTATTTTTAATCACCGGGAGAAGAGTTTTGATTTTTTTTATTTTAGTTATCTCTAATAATTTTAAAATATTAAGTTCATAATTTGTGGGATAATAAAGAGAGAGAGAATTTTTTTTATTCTTTTTATATTTTTTTAATAGTTTAATTAAAGGTTTAAAAAAACTGATAGAAACTTCAAAGTATTTATTTTTTCTGTTAATAAATGCTTTTTTTCTGATAGCAATTTTTGCTTGCATTACTGAAGATCAGGTTTCGACTCGGTATTTTTAATGATTTTCTGCAACGAGTTTGTGGTTTTGTCTAAAATTAATTCATACTGTTTGTTAGTTTCGTCAATCATAATCTTAAATTTATCTATTTCAGAGTTTAAACTGTTTATTTCAACATCCCTTGATTCCCTGTATTGAACAGCTAAAGATTTCATTTCTAAAAATTTTTGAGATAAATTATCTAATTTATTTTTTTGTAAGGTAACTTTTTGTTTTAAATTAAAATAATCATCAATAAGCTTAATGGTGGTTATCAAGAGTAATTTATTTTCACCTATATTACCTAACTGGTCTTTTAGTTCGTTATATTTTTTATCTAAAAAACTAGTAAGTTTTTTTAAAGATTCTTCCTGCCCTTCATCACAAGATAGCAAATAATCTTTATTGTTAAATTTTATGTTTACATTTGCCATTTATCTATTTCCTCAACCAGTTCTTCTGTTTCTTGATTAAGATCATCAATTTCTTTACTGAATTTTTCTTGTAACTCAGATTTTTTACTCAATTCTTCCTCTAAATTCACGAGTTTATTTTTTAAATATTTTTGCTCTCTTAAAAGTTCTGTGTGTTTTTTTTCTATCCTATTTTTTTCATTTAGAAAATAATCTCTTTCTTTCTTTAATTCTTCACTTTTTAGCTCATCATGTGAATAACTATTGGACAAAATGCTTAATTTTTCAATTAAGTTATATAAATTTTTTTCTTTATTTTCTAAATTACTCATTTAAAGCATATTATTATCTCGTAAAAATAATTCTACAAGGAATTTAAAATAGTGACTACAAATTTAAATCAATTAGCGAATGCAGTGAGATTTTTGTCCATAGATGCTGTGCAAAAAGCTAACTCCGGTCACCCTGGAATGCCTATGGGGATGGCTGATGTTGCAACTGTTTTGTTTAAAGAACACTTAAATTTTAACCCTCAAAATCCAAGTTGGGTTAATAGAGATCGATTCATTTTATCAGCTGGCCATGGTTCAATGCTTCTTTATTCTTTGCTCTATTTAACCGGTTATAAAGATTTTTCAATTGATGAACTTAAAAATTTTAGACAAATGAATTCTATTTGTGCTGGTCATCCTGAGTATAAAAAAAATTCTGGCATTGAAACTACAACGGGTCCCCTTGGTCAGGGTTTGGGTAATGCTGTTGGCCTAGCGATAGGTGAGGAAATATACCGAAAAAAATTCAGCTCAAGTATTATTGATCACAAAACATATGCTATAGCTAGTGATGGAGATCTAATGGAAGGTATTAGCCATGAAGCTATGAGCTTAGCGGGACACCTTAAACTAAATAATTTAATTGTGTTTTTTGACAATAATAAAATTTCTATAGATGGACCCACATCTTTGAGTTTTTCTGATGACTATAAAAAAAGATTTGAGTCTTATGGTTGGAATTTTCTTGAAGTGAATGGACATAACCACAAACAAATTTCTACTGCGATAAAAAAAGCTTCTAAGTCAAAAAAACCAAATATTATTTCTTGTAAGACAATTATTGGTTTTGGCTCACCTAATAAATCTGGTAAATCTTCCTCTCACGGTTCACCTTTAGGACATGAAGAGGTAACTCTTGTCAGAAAAAAATTAAAATGGCCGCATGCATCTTTTAAAATACCTGAAGAGGTTTTAAAAGCTTGGAGAAAAATTGGAAAAAAAGGAAGAACCTTAGAAAAAAAATGGTCCTCTAATTTAAATAAAAAAAATTCTAAAATAAAAAAAGAATTAGAGTCAATTCAAAAAAACAAAAATTTAGAAAAACTTGACTCTTTAATAAACGCAGAAAAAGAAAAATATTTCAAAGAAAAACCTAGTAAAGCTACAAGAGAATGTTCATCGATAACTATTGAAGCAGTGACTAAACTACTTCCAGAAATCATAGGCGGTTCTGCTGATTTAAGTGGCTCTAATAATACTAAAACTAAAAACTCAAAAGTTATTAATTCAAAAGACTTTAACGGTAATTATATTCACTATGGAATAAGAGAGCATGGAATGGCGGCTGCAATGAATGGCTTAGCTTTATATGGTGGTCTAATTCCTTATGGAGGTACGTTTTTAATTTTTTCTGATTATTGCAAACCTTCAATAAGGCTTTCAGCTTTAATGGGAATAAAAGTTATTTATATATTTTCTCATGACTCAATTGGTTTAGGAGAAGATGGTCCAACACACCAGCCAATCGAGCAACTTGCGGGCTTACGAGCTATTCCTAATTTAAATGTGTTTAGACCTGCCGATATAAATGAAACTCTAGAATGTTGGCAAGTAGCTTTAAAAAGCAAAAATACGCCAAGTGCTATAGCTTTATCGAGGCAAAAATTACCCTACATTAATCCTTCTCACACAAAAGAGAATAAGAGTGAACTTGGCGCCTATGTAGTAAATGCCACTTCGAACAATAATTTAGTAACATTGGTTGCGTCAGGTTCTGAGGTTGAGCTAGCTCTTCAGGCACAGAAGGAGTTAAAAGAAATAAATATAGATTCAATAGTTGTGTCTATGCCTTGCCAAGAACTATTTAATCAGCAAAGCATTAATTATAAAAATAAAATTATTAATAAAGATATACCTGCAATTACTATTGAGGCAAGTAGCGTGAGTAGTTGGGAAAAATATTCTAAAAATAACATGGGCATAGAGACCTTTGGTGAAAGTGCTCCCTTTAAAGAAGTTTACAGCCATTTTAATTTAACTAGTATTAAGATAGTTGAGCTTGCTAAAAAAATAATAAAAAAATAATTTGGCAATTACTATGCAAGGAATAAAATATTTTCCTCAAGACCTCAACATTAAAGGCAAAAGAATAATTGTTAGGGTAGACTTAAATGTTCCTCTAAAAAATAAAAAAATTCAGGATTTTACTAGAATTGAGCAAGTGCTTCCCTTCTTACAAGACTTAATAAAAAGAAAGTCAAAAATTATTTTAATTTCCCACTTAGGTAGACCTAAAGGTGAGAGAGATAATACTTTATCTTTATTACCTATCTATAAATATTTAAAAGAAAAACTAAATACAAATATGTACTTTTATACAGGGGAAGTTAACGATGAGATTAAAGTAAAGAGCGCGTACTTAAAAGAAAGTGAAATTCTTTTAATGGAAAATATAAGATTTCATAAAGAGGAAAATGAAAACGATGAAAATTTTTCAAAGAAACTAGGAGAACTTGGTGAAATTTACATCAATAATGCTTTTTCTTGTTCGCACCGTAAACAGTCATCTATTTATAGTATTACTAAATTTGTAAAAGAAATTTATGCTGGTCCTCTTTTAGAAAAAGAAATAACAGCTATAAACTTAGTGGTTAAAAATAAAAAAGAACCAGTTACATGTATTATCGGTGGATCAAAAGTTTCAACTAAAATAGGTGTTATTTCCAATCTAATGAAAAGTGTGAGCAATATTGTGATCGTTGGTGCTATGGCTAATAACTTTTTATCTTACAATAAGTATGAAATTGGTAAATCAATAAAAGAAGAAAATTCGGAAGATGTAGTAAAAGAAATTTTAAGTGAAGCTAAAGAAAGTAAATGTAAAATTATAATTCCTGAAGATTGCCTTGTTTCAAAAAGTTTTGAAGGTAGACCCATTTCAAAGGATATAAAGTTTGTTGAAAAAGATGATATTATTTTAGATATCGGCCCTAAAACAATTGGGATTATTGAGAAAATTATAGATAATTCAAATACATTGATGTGGAATGGACCCGCAGGTTATTTTGAGAACAAAAATTTTGCATTAGGTACTAGTTCTATCGCACAAAGAGTTTCTGAAAACACCATAAACAGATCTCTAATTTCCGTGCTTGGTGGGGGTGACACAGTCTCTGCAATAAACAAGACTGGACTTAAGTTGACTTTTACTCACTTATCAACAGCTGGTGGTGCATTTTTAGAGTATCTGGAGGGAAAAGACTTGCCTGGTCTAAGTGTTTTAAAATAAATCTTATTCAATGACTTTAGAAGAAATAGCCAAAAAAATGTGCGCCAAAGGTAAGGGCATATTAGCCGCTGATGAAAGCACTGGAACAATGGATAAAAGGCTAACTAGCGTTGGTGTAGAATGTACAGATAAGAATAGATTAAATTTTAGAGAAGCTCTTTTTACTTCAAGTGCCATGAAAAATTATATCGGCGGTGTTATTCTTTTTGACGCGACCATTAGAGAAAAAATAAGCACAGGTATTTCAATTCCTGAATTAATTAAAAAAAATAACTCTGTTGTTGGGATTAAAGTGGACCAAGGAGCAAAAAAACTAGCTGGTTCAACTGAGGAAACGGTCACTGATGGATTAGATGGGTTAAGAGAAAGATTAAGTGAATATTATAATCTTGGTGCAAGGTTTACAAAATGGAGAGCTGTTTATAATATTGGAAAAAATTACCCATCTGTTCAAAGTATAAAATCTAATGCGCATGCATTGGCAAGATATGCTTCATTAGTTCAGGAGGCTAATATGGTGCCAATTGTTGAGCCAGAAGTTTTGATGGATGGAGATCATGATATTGATAAATGCTACAAAATAACAACTAATGTTTTAAATGAATGCTTTAACGAACTAGCTATTCAAAAGGTTTTGCTAAAGGGCATTGTGTTGAAACCAAATATGGTTGTGCCTGGATTTAAGAGTTCTAAAGAGGCAACAACTGAAGAAATAGCAAAAAAAACATTGGACTGTCTGAAGAAAAATGTACCGAGCGATGTACCGGGAATAGCATTCTTATCTGGTGGCCAATCAGAGCAAAAAGCAACAAACAACTTAGATGCGATTAATAAAATAAACGATACTAATTTTCTTATTACCTACTCTTATGGAAGAGCTTTACAGCAAAGTGCTTTAAAAACATGGTCAAAAGAAATGGATAATACAAAAGCTATTCATGATGTTTTTAATCATAGGGCAAAAATGAATGGACTCGCTTCTAAAGGTGAGTGGAATCAAGCATTAGAAGTTTGAAACGGTTTGTTTACTTAATATCACCTAATAAAATTTATTCAAATTTCTATGAAGATCTAGATAAAGTCTTGTCTTCAAAAAAAGTATCTTTTTTTCAACTAAGACTGAAAAAAAAACCTATAAAATTAATCATAAAAATTGCTAATAGAATAAAAAAAATTACTAAAAAACATAAGGTAAAGTTTATAATTAATGATGACTCTAAATTAGCAAAAAGAATTGGTGCTGACGGCTGCCATATCGGTCAACTTGACAATACGGTAAGTTCTGCAAGAAAAGATATTAAAAAAAAAACTATAGGAGTTACTTGTCACAATTCTAAAGAACTTTCTCTAAAAGCTGCTAATGACAAAGCTGATTATCTTGCTTTTGGATCTTTTTTTAAATCAAAACTTAAACCAGGCGCTAAAAAAGCAGATTTAAAAATATTAATTTGGGCTAAGAAAAATATTAAAAAACCAATTGTTGTAATAGGTGGAATTACTGATAAAAATTATAAAAAATTAATTAAAGCAGGAGCGAATTATATTGCAATATCAACTTTTATTTGGAATAACCCATTTTTAAAGCCAGAAGTTGCAGTTAATAAGTTTAAATAGATGAAAATATCAGCAGTAGAAGTTAAACCTGGAATGATTATTGAACATAAAAATGATTACTGGAACGTTTTAAAAGCTCAACATGTAAAGCCTGGTAAAGGTGGGGCATTTAATCAGGTCGAACTTAAAAGCATAACCAAGGGTACTAAATTAAATGAAAGATTTCGTTCAAGTGAAACAATTGAAAAAGCAGAAATTGAAGAAAAAAAATTTAACTTTTTATATCTAGATGAAGAAAATTGTCACTTCATGGATAATAAAACATTTGAACAAATTTTAATCCCGAAATCTTTAACGGAAGAAAAGTTTAAACTCTTAAAAGAAAATATAGAAGTTTCCATTTCATTTATGGATGAAAAACCTTTGTCTATTGCATTACCTAATAATGTGGAGTGTGTTATAGACATTACAGACACTGCAATAAAGGGTCAAACAGCTGCTTCTTCTTACAAGCCCGCTATACTAGATAATGGTTTAAAAATTAACGTTCCTCCTTTTGTTGAGTCGGGAGATAAAATTATACTTGATACGCGAACACTTGAGTACGTGAAAAAAGTTAACTAATGAGACTTAACTCTCCTCGTATGACGGTAATATACAACGCATGTATGAAAGCATCAAAATCTTTAATCAGAGATTTTGGAGAGATAGAAAAATTGCAAGTTTCCACCAAAGGTCCAGCTGATTTTGTAACAGCAGCTGACAAAAGAACAGAGAAAATAATTATAGAAGAATTACTAAAGTCTCATCCTGACTATGGAATATTAAGTGAAGAAATAGGTGTTATCAATAAAGAGAATAAAGATAATAGATGGATTATTGATCCAATAGATGGGACTCTTAATTTTTTAAATGGCATACCCCATTTTGCTATTTCAGTAGCTTACGAGGAAAAAGGTGAAATAGTTTGTGGATTAATATTTGACCCAATTAAAAATGAAATTTTTTTTGCAGAGAAAGGATCGGGAGCATTTTTTAATAACTCTAGAATAAGAGTCACTAAAAAAAATAAACTTAAAAACTCTATTCTTGTTACTGGTGGACCCAAGTTCAATAGCCCTAGGAAAAATAATATTTTTCAAGAATATATTGAGGTTTCGAACTTAGCAGAGGCAAATATTAGAAAATTTGGCAGTGCTGCTCTTAATCTTAGCTATGTAGCAGCTGGAAGGTTTGATGCTTATTGGGAGTGGGAACTTAACTTGTGGGATATTGCTGCAGGAATTGTAATTTTAAAAGAAGCAGGAGGATTTATCGAGTTTATGGAACTAGGATCTCCAACCTCTCTTAAAAGGAATGTTATTGCCTCTAACTCAAGCATTCATGAAGAACTTAAAGCAGTTTTAGTAAAAAAAAATATTGAGTAAATTCATCTTATGCGATAAAAGACATCCCATGAAAAAAGAAATTCACCCAAAGTATCATAAAATTAAAGTTGTAATGACTGATGGAACAGAATTTGAAACAAGATCAACTTGGGGCAAAGAAAATGATGTCTTAAAACTTGATATAGACCCGAAGTCTCATTCTGCTTGGACAGGTGGTACGCAAAAAATTCTAGATAAAGGAAGAGTAAGTAAATATAATAAAAAATTTGCCGATCTAAGAAATAAAAAATAATTTATGTCTGAAACACCTTTCATGCCTAAAGCTACAGCTGTTTGGCTAGTAGAAAATACAACATTAACATTTAAACAAATTGCTGATTTTTGTAATTTACATGAACTTGAGGTTAAGGGAATAGCAGATGGAGATGTTGCTAAAGGAATTAAAGCTTACAATCCAATTCTGGCCGGCCAGTTAAGAAGAGAGGAAATTGATGTTTGTTCAAAAGACTCTAATAGAGCTTTGAATCTAATTGAACGTGCAGAGGAAGTTCAAGTAAAAGAGAGAAAGAAACCAAAATATACTCCTCTTTCAAAAAGACAAGATCGACCAGATGCAGCTTTATGGCTCTTAAAAAATTATCCAGCATTTACTGACGGACAAATATCAAAGCTTGTAGGCAGCACTAAAGGAACAGTTTCTCTTATTAGAAAAAGAAGTTACTGGAATTTTTCAAACTTAAGAGCAAAGGATCCAGTAATTTTAGGATTGTGCTCTCAAGACGTTTTTGAAAAATCTTTAGAAAAAGCAAAGCGAAGAGTTGAAAGAGAGAAAAAAGCCAAAATTAAAGAAGGAAAACTAAAATCTTCTCAAGATGCAGCTACCGAACAATCTTCGTGAGGCTGTAAAATCTAACACGATTCAAACTAGACAACCTTTAGCTAAGATGTTACCTAGCGATCTAAATTTAACAGGAGTATTTTATTAAAATAGAAGTAAAAGATAATAATATTGAACAAGCTTTACGAGTTTTAAAAAGAAAACTCCAAAAGGAAGGTTTTTTTAAAGTAGTAAAAATGAAGAGCACCTACGAAAAGCCCTCTGAGAAGAAAAAAAGAGTTAATGAAGAGAATATAAAAAGAGTAAAAAAACTTCAGAAGCTTAAAAATAGAATTTAGTTTAATTCAAAATTAAAGGGTTTAATATGCCGATAGGTAAGGTGAAGTGGTTTAACTCGAAAAAAGGCTACGGGTTCATAAGAGAAAATTTAACGGATAAAGATATTTTTTTACACGTCTCAGCTTTAGAAGAGTCTAAATTAAAAGTTTTAAAAGAAGAACAAGAACTTGAGTTTGAAATAAAAGAGGAAAATAAAAAACTTCAAGCAATAAACTTAAAAAAAGTTTAAGTTTTATCGCGGGGTGGAGCAGTCTGGTAGCTCGTCAGGCTCATAACCTGAAGGTCGTAGGTTCAAATCCTACCCCCGCAACCAAAGTTAATAAGATCTTGAAATTGTTCATACTAATATAACTCAAAATGAAAGATATATTTAAGAAATTAATTGCAATAAAAAGTATTTTAGATAGCATTTACAATAATCCATTAACAAAAAAAAATAAGTTCAAATCTATATTAAAATTTTTTACTTTTAATTTTTCAAGATTTTTAAATAATAAAATTGAAGTGATTGTACCTTGGGTAGAAAATTCAAAATTTATAATTGGAATAAATAATATTCAATTAAGGTGGAATGTTTATTGGGGTCTAGTTGAATGTCAAGATATGTGTTTTTTACTTCACGCCTTAAGAGAGGAAGATAAATTTATAGATGTTGGTGCAAACGTGGGTATTTATACTATACTTGCTTCTAAAGTTGTTGGCGCTAAATCTATTGCGTTCGAACCAGTCCTTGAAACCGTAAAAAAATTTAATGAACAAATGTCCATTAATAGAATAAATCATTTAGTTTCCATCAATCACAAAGCTGTAGGAAGTAAGGTTGGTAAAATAAAAATATCTAATCACAATGATACGAGAAATGTATTAAACAAAGTGCTAAATGAAACCAATTTAGATAAAAATGATGTAGTTGAGGTTGATCTAACTACTTTAGATAGTGAAATTAAAAATGATAACGCCAATTATATTGTAAAAATAGACGTTGAAGGATATGAGTTTGAGGTAATTCAAGGAGCAGAAAAAATTTTGAGCAGCAACAAACTATTAGCACTAATTATAGAAAATAATAATATGTCCAGTGAATATGGTGTTCAAAGAGAAACTATTCATAATAAAATTATCTCATATAATTTACATCCTGTCACATATAATCCATTTACAAGAAAAATAACAAAAAAATTAAATTTTAAATCAACCCTAAACACAATATATGTAAATGATATTGCAAAAATTGAGAATTTGTGTCTAAAAGCTAAAAAATTTAAAATACATACTGCGAGTGGTATTGAAATATAAATATCTCAATGTACAATTTCAAAATTAGCCTATGAAAAGTAATTTAAAAGTTGAAATTTTTACTAGCTTTTTCTTAATTCTGTGTTACTAAACCTCAATGATTTCAAGCAAAATATACAAAAATCAAGCTTATAAAATAAATGTTGTAGACTTAAATTCTACACTTCTCACTAACTAAAGAAATATAATGACTAAAGATATTAGAAATATCACAATTATTGCTCACGTTGATCATGGCAAAACTACCATGATTGATAATTTAATGAAACAAAGTGGTTCATTTAGAGATAACGAGGTTGTTGAAGAAAGAGTGATGGATTCAGGTGAGCTTGAAAAAGAAAGAGGAATTACAATTTTAGCAAAACCCGCCTCTGTAGATTGGAAAGGTTCTAGAATAAATATTATAGACACTCCTGGCCACAGAGACTTCGCTGCTGAAGTTGAAAGAGTTTTAAATATGGCTGATGGTGCATTACTGCTTATAGATTCAGCTGAAGGTGTAATGCCACAAACTAAATTTGTTTTAGCAAAAGCTTTAAACCAAGGTCTTAAGCCAATTGTAATAATAAACAAATTAGATAAAACAGATCAAAGAGCTAGTGAGGTTTTAGATGAAACTTTTGACCTGTTTGTAAGCCTAGATGCTAATGAAGAACAATTAGATTTTCCAGTGCTTTATGCGAGCGGAAGATCAGGGTGGGCAAGTAAAGAAGTTGATGGGCCCAGAGAAAATCTTCATCCAATTTTAGATTTAATTCTAGAACATGTTAAACCCGCGAAATTAGATAAAACAAAACCTTTTGCCATGCTTTCTACTCTTTTATATGCCGACAGCTTCTTGGGAAGAAGTTTAGTTGGAAAAATATCTCAAGGTACAGCAAAAGCAAACCAACAAATTAAAGCTATAAACCTTGAGGGAAAAAAAGTTGACGAAGGAAGATTAACAAAAATTTTTAGATACGAAGGTACTAAAAGAGTTCCAATTGAAGTTGGCGAAGCTGGAGATATCGTTATTATTGCTGGGTTAGAAAAAGCCAATGTTGCTGATACTATTTGTGATCCAGAAGTAAATGAGCCAATTAGTGCCACGCCAATTGATCCTCCAACAATGTCAATTACAGTTACGGTGAACAGCTCACCTTTAGCTGGAACCGAAGGGAAAAAATTAACTAGTACGCAGATAAGAGACAGATTGATGTTAGAGGCACAAAATAATGTAGGCATTACATTCGGAGAGAATGAAAACAGAGATGCTTTTGTTATTAGCGGCAGAGGCGAACTAATGTTAGAAATTTTATTAACTCAAATGAGAAGAGAAGGATTTGAGATGACAGTAAGTCCTCCAAAAGTATTATTTCAAGAGGATGAATCTGGAAAAAAACTAGAGCCAATAGAAGAAATTACAATGGACCTAGATGAAGAATATTCTTCAAAAGTTATAGACTCAATGAATAAAAGAAAAGGGAAATTGATTGACCTTAAAGATACAGGAAAAGATAAAAAACGTTTAATTTTTCACGCACCAACAAGAGGTTTGATGGGCTACACAAGTAGATTTTTAACACTGACTAAGGGCAACGGAGTGATTAATAGAATATTTCACTCTTTTGGAAAATACACAGGTGATCTAGATGGCAGAAGAAATGGAGCTTTAATTTCAATGGCTTCAGGAAAAGCTGTTGCGTTTGCAATTTTTAATCTTCAGGCAAGAGGTGAAATGTTTGTAACTCATAACGATCCTGTTTATGAAGGAATGATTGTCGGATTAGCATCTAAAAGTGGCGACCTGGAAATAAATGTGATGAAGGGAAAGCAGTTAACAAATATGAGAACTCAAGGTACTGACGAAAATGTTGTCTTAACACCAGTGAGAAAAATGTCGATTGCCGAGCAATTGAGTATGCTAAATACAGACGAGTCTCTAGAAATTACCCCAAAGTCACTTAGGTTAAGAAAGTCTATGTTGAACCCACACGATAGAAAAAGAAAATCTAAAATTGCTTAATTCCTAATCGAGAAACAACTTTTAAAAACAAATATAGTATAAAGCCCTTGAAGCTATTAAAATAAAAATATCTGAAAAGATCTAAAGAAGAATTGCTAAAATATTTCTTATATTTTTCAGCTCCCAAACCAAAATCAAATATCTTAAAATTTTTTTTTATACACCAATCGATTAAGTCTAAAATAAGAATTTTACCAATTTTATATTTATCAAATTTTCTAGAAAAAATTACTGGTATAAAATAATAAAATACATCTTTGAAATAAATACTAAAGCATGCTGAAATAATTTCTCCATTAACTTTTAAAGTTGATACAAAAAATGTTTTAGAATTTTTTTCACTTAAATTTTTAAATACATTTGCAAATTTAATATCTAGGTTTATTCTCTTTTTCCTATTTAAAAATGTTTTAATCTTAGTTTCTATTAATCTTTCTAATTTTAAATCGGTGTTTTCTAAATTTTCAATTTCAAATACTAATTTGAAATTTTTTTCAAGTTTTTTTTTTTTTAATAAAGTTCTATGAATTTCATAATGATGATCTTTATCAATTTTAAAGATATTTTTTTTGTATAAATCAAAATTCTCTAATAAATTAATTCGAAATATATTAGAAAATTTAATACTATCTAAATAATATACCAAAGGGTTTTTAAAATTTTTTATATTTTTAAACTGATTGTTTAAAAAAAATAAATCAAAATTTTCTATATTTTTTATAATATTATTCCACAAATTATTAAAAATTTTTTTATCCAATTTTTTATCAAATTCTATATTAATCAAAGGGTTACAATAATCAGAATATTTAGTTCCGATAAATTGTAAAACTTTTAGAAAAAAATATTTTTTTATAAAAAAAGGAAATAAAGCAACAGGTTCATTATTGTAAAAAATAATAACAATATTTAAACTTTTTATATTGTAATTGGTTATTAGTTCCTTGTGATAATCATAAGTTTGGAAATAATCGTTTATAGAGTGTTGTTCTAGTTTCTTCCAAAAATATTCACATTCACCATCAAGTTCATTAAAAATTTTAAATTCAAACATTTATATATTTACAAAAATTTTTTTAAGAAATTTATTTTCTATTAATCTTTATAATTAAAATTATTCTATCATGTAAAATAATATAAGTTTTATAATATTGATATTATATTAAGCAAATAACATATACTTTTTTAAAATAAACCTAGGACAAATTAAGACAACTATATTTTTAAATGATGTCAAATATTTTTTATTTTTTATGAAAAATTTTAAGGTTTTAAAAATATTCTTTTCAAATTTATAACTTGTAAATTCAATACTTGTTATTTTTTTCAAAACTATTTTCTTTTCTTCTGAATCTAATTGGTTTTTATTTTTTTTGTACCAATCTTTATACTCGTCCACTTCCAATTTTCTATTTAATAAAGATAAATTTTTGTTATGAATCCTATAAGTTGCTACTGGTTTTTGCACTACTTGAAAATAATATTTTTTAGATAATCTCAAAAATAAATCAAAATCACCAATAATATTATATTTGTTATTGAAGATTTTTTTTTCTTTTATTAATATTTTTTTTTTTATAACAACTGTCAAAATACCAATGTTATAATTTTGAATTAAATCTTTATAGAGATATCCTTTTTTTAAATTATAATTGTAGTATTTTCTAATTTTTTTATTTTTTTTTACAAATAAATTACCGTAAACAACTGCAACTTTTTTATCTTCAAATAGTTTTATCTGTTTTTTAAGTTTATTATTTTCCCATGTATCATCGCAGTCTAAAAAGCTTATATATTCTCCCTTAGCTTTTCTAATAGCTAAATTTCTAGCTGAATAAAGACTTGTATGTTTTTTTGATTTAAAATATCTAAATTTTTTATTTTTAAAAGATTTTAAAATTTCTTTACTCTTATCGGTAGATAGGTTGTCCCAAAAAACTAACTCCCAGTTTTTATATGTTTGATTTTCTATGCTTTTTAATGCTTCAATTAAATATTTTTCTCCATTGTAGCAATTTAAAATTATGGTGACTAGATTCTTATTTTTCATATATTAAAATTGTAAAAATATAATAAATTTGTACAATTATTATGTAAATCTTAGCAAAATTTATTTAAATTTTAAATTTTGATTTTTTACTATCAATCAAAAAACTTTGTACCGTTTCGATTGTCATTTGATTGTAGCTTTTTCCAAAAGAACTTATTTGGTTAATTATTTTTGGTGGCATAGTAATAATATTGCAGTTTAATTGCTTGGCTTGAATAAAATTATAAGCCTCTCTAGTACTAGCCCAAAGAATCTCTATATTTTTATTTTTTTTTACTAATGCAATACTTTTTTTAAATATCGGTAATGGATCTTTACCTTTGTCTGCCATCCTACCAGCAAAAATTGATATGATTGACTTTGTTTTTTTTTCTAAACATTCAACTATTTTTTTTACCTGCTCAAAAGAATATACCGCGGTAATATTTAATTTTATTCCTTTTGAACTTAGCTCTTTTATAACTGGTCCCATAAACTGCCCTTTTGAATTTACAACTGGTATTTTTACGTAAACATTTTTACCCCAAGTGTTAATTTTATAAGCTTGCTTGAGCATTTCTTTTTTATCATCTGCAAATACCTCGAAAGATATGGGTTTTTTTTTACAAATTTTTAATATTTTAAGAGAATAATCTTTGTAGTTTTTAGCACCTGATATTCTCATTAAGCTTGGGTTTGTTGTAAAGCCATCAACAATAGATTTATTATTGAAAAATTTTATAGTTTCGTAGTCTGCGCTATCACAATATATTTTTGTTTTCATTAATCTAAATATTTAACTATATCTTCTGTCATTTTTTTTGCATCAGCAAATAACATTAAAGTATTGTCTTTATAAAATAACTCATTATCAACGCCTGCATAGCCTGGAGACATACTTCTTTTTACAAATAAAATAGATTTACATTTTTCAACATCTAATACGGGCATTCCATAAATTGGGCTTTTAGGGTCTGTTTTGGCAACAGGATTGGTTACATCATTTGCCCCAATTACATAAGCGACGTCTGTATTGGCAAAATTATTATTGATATCGTCAAGTTCAAATACTTCATCGTAAGGCACGTTAGCTTCTGCTAACAAAACATTCATATGACCTGGCATTCTTCCTGCAACTGGATGAATAGCATAACTAACTTTAACATCATTTTTTTTTAATTTATCTACCATTTCTCTAAGTGCGTGTTGTGCCTGTGCTACAGCCATACCATAACCAGGAACAATTA
>Ga0308013_10000582_pt1 | contig 18945 bp, 12 predicted proteins | sample Neamet181_FD_203131 | JGI IMG/M metagenome (GOLD analysis project Ga0308013, IMG submission 203131) | Marine microbial communities from water near the shore, Antarctic Ocean - #181 | ecosystem: Environmental > Aquatic > Marine > Unclassified | place: Southern Ocean | collected 2014-07-25
AGGATTAGTTGATGCAGCTCCTAGTGCAATAAAAGAAGCTGTAAGTAAAGACGAGGCAGAAGGATTAAAAAGCTCACTAGAGGAAGCTGGTGCAGAAGTAGAGCTTAAGTAGTCACATTCACACAAGTTAGAGGTTTAGACTTTTGCATAGTTCAATTGTCTAAACCATTTTGTGCTTATAAATATTGATTGATAAATAACATAGATTTCATCTAAAAAAAATACTGATGCCAAGTACTTTAAAGAAAAGAGTAAATTTTGCTGCAGCCCAGCACACACCTAATTATCCTGATTTTCTTGATATTCAAATCAAGTCTTTTCAAGATTTTTTTCAGTTAGAAACTAAATCGGATGAAAGAAATGAAGAAGGACTTTTTAACACTTTTAAAGAAAATTTTCCAATTACGGATACAAGAAATCAGTTTGTACTCGAATTTCTTGACTATTTTGTTGATCCTCCTCGATATTCAATCCAAGAATGTATTGAAAGAGGTTTAACATACTCTGTTCCTTTAAAGGCTAGATTGAAATTGTATTGTACTGATATAGAGCATGAAGATTTTGAAACTATAGTCCAAGATGTTTTTCTTGGAACCATACCTTATATGACCCCAAGTGGTACATTTTGTATAAATGGAGCTGAACGAATTGTAGTTTCTCAGCTTCATAGATCACCAGGAGTATTTTTTGGTCAATCCTTCCATGCTAATGGAACTAAGCTTTATTCTGCGAGAGTAATTCCTTTTAAAGGTTCATGGATTGAATTTGCAACAGATATTAATAGTGTCATGTATGCTTATATAGATAGAAAGAAAAAGTTACCTGTCACAACACTTTTTAGAGCAATTGGTTATGAAAGTGATAAGGATATACTTGAAATTTTTGATTTAGCTGAAGAAATTAAAGTTTCTAAATCAGGATTAAAAAAAGTTTTAGATAGAAAACTAGCGGCTAGAGTTTTAAAAACGTGGCATGAGGATTTTGTTGATGAAGATACAGGTGAGGTTATATCAATTGAAAGAAATGAAATTATAATTGATAGAGATACATTACTTGAAAAAGATCATATTGATCAAATTATGGAGGCAGGTGTTAAAACAATTCTTCTTCATAAGATTGATGCTCATATGTCAGATTATGCAATAATCAATAACACTTTACAGAAAGATCCAACAAACTCTGAAAAAGAGGCAGTAGAGCATATATACCGTCAACTAAGAAACGCTGAACCACCAGATGAAGATACGGCTAGAGGAATCATAGATAAATTATTTTTTTCCGACCAAAGGTATAATCTTGGTGAAGTTGGAAGGTATAGGATGAATAAAAAGTTGGGACTCAATGTTGAAATGGACAAACTGGTCTTAACTAAATTAGATATTATTACCATAATTAAATATTTGATCGAGTTAATTAATTCAAAAGCTGAAATAGATGATATTGATCACCTCTCTAATAGAAGAGTTAGAACTGTGGGAGAACAGTTGTCATCTCAATTTGGAGTTGGTTTAGCAAGAATGGCTAGAACAATCCGCGAGAGAATGAATGTTAGAGATAACGAGGTTTTTACTCCTATCGATCTTATTAATGCAAAAACACTCTCTTCTGTCATAAATACATTTTTTGGAACAAATCAGTTATCCCAGTTCATGGATCAGACCAATCCTTTAGCTGAGTTAACTCATAAAAGAAGACTGTCAGCCCTAGGTCCAGGGGGATTATCAAGAGAAAGAGCTGGATTTGAGGTCAGGGATGTCCATTATACTCATTATGGTCGTTTATGTCCAATTGAGACTCCTGAAGGGCCAAATATTGGACTAATATCATCTCTAGGGGTTTTTGCTAAAGTTAATAATCTTGGGTTCATTGAAACCCCTTACAGGAAGGTTGAAAATGGTAAGATTAATCTGTCTGAAACTATATACCTTAGTGCAGAGGAAGAAGAAAATCAATTAATTGCTCAGGCAACTATACCATACGATAAAGAAGGTAATATAACTTCAGATCGAGTTATTGCTAGAGATCAAGCAGATTTTCCAGTAGTAACTCCCGACAAAATTAATTACACAGATGTAGCTCCAAATCAAATTGCTTCAATATCTGCTTCATTAATTCCTTTCTTAGAACATGATGATGCCAATCGTGCTCTTATGGGGTCAAATATGATGCGTCAAGCTGTACCTCTTCTTCGACCTGATTCTCCAATAGTTGGGACTGGTTTGGAACGTCAAGTAGCTTCTGATTCTAGAGTTTTAATAAATGCAGAGGGAGATGGTGTTGTTGAATATGTCGACGCTAATAAACTTACTATCAAATATGATATTTCTAAAGAAGAGGAGATGGTTAGGTTTGATAGTCCAGTTAAAAGCTATAATCTTATTAAATTCCGAAAGACCAATCAAGGTACATGCATTAACCTCAAACCAATAGTTAAAAAAGGTGATCGTGTTAAAAAAGGTCAAGTTTTATCTGAAGGTTACGCCACGCAAAATGGCGAGTTGGCTCTTGGTCGTAATATGAAAGTTGCTTTTATGCCATGGAAAGGATATAATTTTGAGGATGCAATTGTGATTTCTGAAAAAGTAGTAAGAGAAGATATTTTTACATCTATACATATTGATGAATATTCTTTAGATGTTAGGGACACTAAACTTGGAACTGAAGAACTAACCGATGATATTCCAAATGTTAGCGAAGAGGCTACAAAGGATTTAGACGAAAACGGAATGATTCGAATCGGTGCTGAGGTAAATCCTGGAGATATTCTAATTGGAAAAATTACTCCAAAGGGAGAGTCTGATCCGACACCTGAAGAGAAACTTTTGCGTGCAATTTTTGGAGATAAAGCAGGAGATGTCAAAGATGCTTCACTAAAAGCCCCTCCTTCATTACACGGTGTCGTTGTAGATAAAAAATTATTTACAAGATCTCTTAAAGATAAAAGAAGAAGAAATCAAGATAAACAAGAGTTAGAAATTCTTGAAGAAAATTTTGAAATTAAGTTTGAGAAATTTAAAAGTGTTTTGGTTGAAAAGTTATTTGGAATTTTAAATGGAAAAACATGTCAAGGTGTTCAGAATGATCTTGGAGAAGAAGTTTTACCAAAAGGAAAAAAGTATTCTTTAAAAATGCTTTCAAGTGTTGAGGATTATACACATTTAACTAAAGGAATTTGGACAACTACAAAAGAAACAAATTCTATGATTGCAGATTTGATTCATAATTATAAAATTAAAGAAAACGATTTACAAGGATCTTTACGTCGTGAAAAGTTTACCATTTCTGTTGGTGATGAATTACCTGCTGGAATATTAAAGTTAGCAAAAGTATATATTGCTAAGAAAAGAAAGCTAAAAGTTGGTGATAAAATGGCTGGACGTCATGGAAATAAAGGGATAGTTGCAAGAATAGTTCGTGAGGAAGAAATGCCTTTTTTAGAAGATGGGACTCCCGTAGATATTGTTCTTAATCCTCTCGGTGTTCCTTCAAGAATGAATATTGGTCAAATCTATGAAACGGTGCTTGGATGGGCTGGACAAAATCTAGGACAAAAATATTCTACACCAATATTTGATGGTGCATCAATTGATCAAATTAATGAGTTAACCGACGAAGCTGGAGTTCCAAGATATGGTCATACATACCTTTATGATGGTGGTACAGGAGAACAGTTTGATCAACCAGCTACTGTAGGAGTTATTTACATGCTTAAACTAGGGCATATGGTTGATGATAAAATGCATTCAAGATCTATTGGACCATATTCATTAATTACTCAACAGCCATTAGGAGGGAAAGCCCAATTTGGTGGACAGCGTTTTGGTGAAATGGAAGTTTGGGCCCTAGAAGCATATGGAGCGTCAAGTACTTTGCAGGAAATATTAACTGTAAAGTCTGATGATGTGGTAGGTAGAGCTAAGACATATGAATCAATTGTTAAAGGAGATTCACTTCCAGAACCTGGATTACCCGAATCTTTTAATGTATTAATGCATGAATTGAAAGGATTAGGACTTGACATTAGATTAGAAGAGTAAAAAAAATTAAGTAACATTTAAGAAAGCAATTAGAAATGGCTAGAAACAACGAAGTAGTTACACAGAAAAAATTTAATAAAATTGTAATTGGTTTATCATCTCCTGAGGTGATACTGAATAGTTCAAGAGGTGAGGTTTTAAAACCTGAAACTATAAATTATAGGACCCATAAGCCAGAGCGTGATGGTTTATTTTGTGAAAGAATTTTCGGTCCAGTTAAAGACTTCGAGTGTGCTTGTGGTAAATATAAAAGAATTAGGTATAAAGGTATAGTTTGTGATAGGTGTGGAGTTGAGGTTACAGAGAAAAAAGTCAGAAGAGATCGAGTTGGTCACATTCACCTTGTAGTTCCAGTAGCTCATATTTGGTATTTTCGATCTTTACCTAATAAAATCGGATATTTATTAGGGTTACCCTCTAAGAAATTAGATATGATTATATACTACGAGAGATACGTAGTCATTCAGTCCGGAATTGCATTAAATTCTGAAGGGGAGCCACTACAAAAAATGGATTTTCTTACAGAAGAAGAATATTTGAATGCTTTGGAGCAGGTGCCTGTTGAAAATCAATATCTTGACGATACTGACCCAGATAAGTTTATTGCTAAGATGGGAGCTGAGTGTTTAATTGAATTACTTTCTCGAATTGATCTAGAGAAACTATCATACGAGTTAAGGCATAAGGCTAATAACGAAACATCAAAACAAAGAAAAACTGAGGCCTTGAAAAGACTTCAGGTTGTAGAAGCATTTAAAGACGCAAATGTTCGTAGAGAAAACCTACCTGAATGGATGATTATGAAGGCAGTTCCTGTTATTCCTCCTGAACTAAGACCATTAGTGCCTCTTGATGGGGGACGTTTTGCAACATCTGATTTAAATGATTTATATCGAAGAGTTATTATCAGAAATAATAGGCTTAAGCGTTTGGTTGAAATAAAAGCACCTGAGGTGATTCTTAGAAACGAAAAAAGAATGTTACAGGAGTCTGTAGATTCTTTATTTGATAATACTCGTAAATCTTCTGCTGTAAAAACAGACTCAAACCGTCCCCTTAAATCTCTTTCAGATTCATTGAAAGGTAAGCAAGGAAGGTTCAGGCAAAACTTATTAGGTAAGCGAGTTGATTATTCAGCAAGATCAGTCATTGTTGTTGGTCCTGAATTAAAACTTCATGAATGTGGTCTTCCAAAAGGAATGGCAGCCGAGTTATACAAGCCGTTTATAATAAGAAAGCTAATTGAACGTGGAATAGTCAAAACTGTAAAATCAGCTAAAAAAATTATAGATAGAAAAGAGCCAGTAGTATGGGATATTTTAGAAAATGTCCTAAAAGGACATCCAGTTCTTTTAAATAGAGCGCCCACTCTTCACCGGTTAGGAATCCAAGCTTTTCAACCTAAGTTAATTGAAGGAAAAGCAATTCAACTCCACCCTCTAGTTTGTACGGCTTTTAATGCAGATTTTGATGGCGATCAAATGGCTGTGCATTTACCACTGGGGCCTGAGGCAATCTTGGAGTGTCAAATGTTAATGTTAGCATCTAACAATATATTAAATCCTGCAAATGGACAACCTATTACAGTTCCTTCTCAAGATATGGTTTTAGGGCTTTATTATATGACTAAAGCAAGAAAATCTACTAAAGAAGTTCCAATTAAAGGAGAAGGTTTAGTTTTTTATTCTGTAGAAGAAGTTCACATTGCACACAATGATAAACGAGTAGATTTAAATGCTATAGTAAAAATAAGAGCTAAAGATTTTAACGATAATGGAGAATTAGTATTTCAAATCATAGAAACTACAGTTGGAAGAATATTATTTAATGAAGTAGTTCCTGAAAATGCAGGATATATAAATGAAGTTCTAACAAAGAAAAATCTTCGAGGAATTATTGGTGAAATTTTAAAAGTAACAAGTGTTCCCGAAACCGCAGAATTTTTGGATAAAATCAAAGATATGGGTTATGGTTTTGCATTTAAAGGAGGGTTATCTTTTAGTCTTGGTGATATTATTATTCCTCCTGAAAAATCACAAATGATTGATGAGGCTAACGGCCAAATTGAAGGTATTGTTGGTAATTATAATATGGGATTAATAACAAACAATGAAAGATATAATCAAGTAATTGATGTGTGGACATCTACAAATGCAACTCTTACTGAGTTAGCAATGAGTAGAATTAGCGAGGATCAGCAAGGTTTTAATTCAGTTTTTATGATGTTAGACTCTGGAGCCAGAGGTTCCAAAGAACAGATTAGACAGTTAACAGGAATGAGAGGCCTAATGGCCAAACCTAAGAAATCAAGTGTAGGTGGAGGAGAAATAATTGAAAATCCAATTCTTTCTAATTTTAAAGAAGGACTATCAATTTTGGAGTATTTCATTTCTACTCATGGTGCTAGAAAAGGTTTGGCAGATACAGCCTTAAAGACAGCAGATGCAGGTTATTTAACCCGTCGTTTAGTTGATGTGTCTCAAGATGTAATTGTAAACAATGAAGATTGTGGAACACTTAGAGGAATCATCGTTAAGCCCTTGAAGAAAAACGAAGAAATAGTTGAAACTTTAGGAGATAGGATTTTAGGTCGAGTTTCATTGAATAATTTAATTAATCCATCTACAGGAGAATTAATAATCGAATCTGGAAATCAGATAACTGATTCAATAGTTACTCAAATCAATGATGCTAATATCGAATCTATTGAGGTTCGTTCACCATTAAGCTGTGAAGCAAAAAGAGGAATATGTGCTAAATGTTATGGAAGAAATTTAGCTACAGGAAGAATGGTTCAAAAAGGTGAAGCAGTTGGAGTAGTTGCTGCTCAGTCTATTGGTGAACCAGGAACTCAGTTAACTTTAAGAACTTTCCATGTTGGTGGAGTTGCTGGAAATATTTCTGAAGAGAATAAAATAACTATCAAACAGACTGGAATAGCTATAATCGATGACCTTAAAATTGCTAAAGGTCTTGATTCAAATGGAAAGCCTACAGACATTGTGATTTCAAGAACAGCTGAAATTAAGATTATAGATAAAAAAACAAAGATTGTATATAGTACTAACAATATTCCTTATGGTTCTTCTTTATTTATCGAGAATGGGGCTAAGGTATTAAAAGGTGATGTTGTTTGTAGTTGGGATCCTTTCAACGGAGTTATTGTTTCAGAATTTGCTGGTAAAGTAGAATTTGAAAATATTACACAAGGTGAAACATACCAAGTTGAAATTGATGAACAAACTGGTTTTCAAGAAAAAGTTATTTCAGATTCTAGAAATAAGAAATTAATTCCAACACTACTAATCAAAGATAATAAAGGTATTGTTTTACGTTCTTATAATTTACCTGTCGGAGCTCATTTAATTGTTGATGATGGAACTAAAATTAAAGAGGGTAAAGTATTGGTTAAAATACCTAGAAAATCTGCAAAATCTGGAGATATAACAGGAGGTTTACCTCGTGTAACAGAATTATTTGAAGCAAGAAACCCTTCTAATCCAGCTGTGGTGTCCGAGGTTGACGGAGTAGTTTCTTTTGGTAAAATTAAACGTGGTAATAGAGAAATTATAGTTGAGTCTAAATATGGAGATATTAAAAAGTATTTAGTAAAACTATCGAATCAAATATTAGTTCAAGAAAATGATTTTGTGAAAGCTGGTATGCAACTATCTGATGGATCTATAACACCTGTTGATATCTTAAAAATAAAGGGTCCTTCCGCTGTTCAACAGTATTTAGTAAATGAGGTTCAAGAAGTTTATCGACTTCAAGGAGTTAAGATTAACGACAAACATTTTGAAGTTGTTGTAAGACAGATGATGCGTAAAGTTAGAATTAATGATCCTGGAGATACAAGTTTCTTAGAAAATCAATTAGTTTTTAAAGCTGATTTCATTGAAGAAAATGATAGTTTGTTTGGACAAAAAGTAGTTGAGAATGAGGGTGATTCAGAAAACTTTAAAGCTGGACAAATTATTTCTGCACGTCAATTAAGAGATGAAAATTCACTTCTTATAAGACAAGATAAAGTTAAGGTAGAAGCTAGGGATTCAATCACATCCACTTCTAGTCCTGAACTTCAAGGAATAACAAGAGCATCGCTTCAGACTAAGTCATTTATATCAGCGGCATCATTCCAAGAAACAACAAAAGTCCTAAATGAAGCTGCAGTAAATGGAAAGGAAGATTATTTAGCAGGTTTAAAAGAAAATGTTATTGTTGGACATAAAATTCCTGCTGGAACTGGTTTAAGAGAGTATAATAACGTTATTGTAGGTTCGAAAGAAGAATATAATAGTCTGTTAGTTAATAAAGAAGAAGAACTTTCTGATATTTAATTTATGTGATGAGTGATATTAAAAAAGATCAAAAAATAAATATTGAACTAGATGAAAAAACTGCCGAAGGATTGTATTCTAACCTGGCAATAATTAATCATTCTGTCTCAGAGTTTGTTGTTGATTTTATTAATATGATGCCAGGCTCTCCTAAAGCCAAAGTGAAAGCAAGAATTATTTTGACTCCGGAGCATGCGAAAAGGTTTCAAAAAGCTTTATCAGATAATATAAATCGTTTTGAGAAATCTAATGGAGAAATTAAAACAAATGACATACCACCTGTCCCAATAAATTTTGGAACTCAGGGAGAGGCATAAAATAAAGTTATATATTATTTATATTCAGTTGTATAATAATATTTTATGCTTGAGTATTTGGCCTTTGTCATTTGAAGTGTGAATTGTGAATCTGAGAGAAAAACTAAATGTCCTTGTTTATCTTTGGCTAAGTATTTTTGTTTTACCCTTTTGAATTCTTCGATTTCTTCATTTTTAGATTCTTCAAAAGACACCCAACATGCCTTAAAAACGTTAAGATTTTCAAAGTTACATTTTGCACCATACTCGTGTAACAATCTATATTGAATTACCTCAAACTGAAGGGCACCAACAGTTCCAATAACTTTTCTATTATTAATGTTTAGCACAAATAACTGTGCTACTCCTTCATCCATTAATTGATTAATTCCTTTTTCGAGCTGTTTTGCTTTCATTGGATCAAGATTATTAATATATCTAAAATGTTCTGGAGAAAAGCTAGGGATACCTTTGAAATTTATTTTTTCTCCAGCACTAAGAGTGTCACCAATTTTGAAATTTCCAGTATCATGAATACCAACTATGTCTCCTGGATAAGAAATATCTACAACTTGTTTTTTTTCAGCAAAAAAAGCGTTTGGACTCGAAAATTTAAATTTTTTATTTTGTCTTACATGTAAATATGAAGTATTTCTTTCAAATTTACCAGAAACAATTTTAATAAAAGCAAGCCTATCCCTATGTTTAGGATCCATATTGGCATGAATTTTAAAAACAAATCCAGTAAAATCTGTTTCTTTTGGGTCTATAATTCTTATGTCTGATCCTTTTGGCTGGGGTTTTGGTGCGATTTCAATAAAACAGTTTAAAAGTTCTTCAACTCCAAAATTATTTAATGCAGATCCAAAAAAAACAGGTTGTAGTTGTCCAGATAAATATTTTTCATTATCAAACTTTGGATAAACACCTGTAATTAAATCTATATCTTCTTTTAATTGTTCTAATTGTTTAGATCCAATATTTAGTTTTAATTCTTGGTCATCAATTGATTTGTATTTTATTTTTTTTGAAATTCTTTGCTTCTCATCTGGATTAAATAGTTCTAAGTTTTTTTCCCATATATTATATATACCCTTAAAATCGTAACCCATTCCTATTGGAAAAGTCAATGGAGTCACATTAAGACCAAGTTTAAGTTCGACCTCATCCATTAGATCAAACGCATCTTTTCCTTCTCTATCTAGTTTATTAATAAAGACTAGTATTGGTATGGACCTAAGTCGACATACTTCTACTAGTTTTTGTGTTTGTTCCTCCACACCCTTAGCAACATCTATAACAACAATGACTGAGTCAACAGCTGTAAGTGTCCTAAATGTGTCTTCTGCAAAATCTTTGTGACCTGGAGTGTCTAGGATATTTATTTTTTTATTCTTGTAAATAAATGCTAAAACTGATGTTGCTACTGAAATCCCTCTTTGTCTTTCAATTTCCATAAAGTCACTTGTTGCTCCCTTTACAACTTTATTGGACTTAACGGCACCGGCCTCTTGAATAGCTCCGCCATACAATAAAAGTTTTTCTGTTAATGTTGTTTTTCCAGCATCTGGATGAGAAATTATCCCAAAAGTTCTTCTTCGATCGATTTCACTTAAAAAATCCACGTTATATTATTTTTCAACAAAAGTATTTAATAATACTAAAAGAAAAACACCTAATAGGTTTTTGTTTAAATATTAGGTAATTTTGAATGATTGATGAAAGAAGAAGAAGAAGTTATTTTAGTTGATTCTCAAGATCAAGTTTTGGGTACAATGCCTAAAATGGAAGCTCATGAAAAGGGAATTCTTCACAGAGCATTTTCAGTTTTTATTTTGGATTCAAAAAATAAAATTTTATTACAAAAAAGAGCTCCAAATAAATATCATTCTCCAAATTTGTGGACTAACACTTGTTGTAGTCATCAAAGATTAAATGAAAGTTCATTAGAAGCAGGTAAAAGAAGATTAATCGAAGAGATGGGAATTGATTTAGAACTCGAAGAAATATTCACATTTCAGTATAAAGCTCCATTTACTAATGGTTTAACAGAACATGAATTAGATCATGTTTTAATTGGCTATACTGATAAAAGCCCAATTATTAATTATGCTGAAGTTTCTGATTGGAAATGGGTTAATATAGATCTTATCCATAAAGATTTAGTTGTAAATCCAAATGACTATACTATTTGGTTTAAAATTGTTTTTGATGAGTTTATTAAATATGTAAAAAAAAATGAAAGTAACAGTAAGTAGAAAAGCACATTTTAACGCAGCCCATAGACTTTATCGCTCCGACTGGGATGATGAAAAAAATATTTCAGTCTTTGGTAAATGTTCAAATAAAAATTTTCATGGTCACAACTATGAGTTAATTGTAAGTGTTAAAGGAGAAATTGATAATGTAACTGGCTATGTGATTGACATGAAAATATTAAAAGATTTGATTAAATCTGAGATTGAAGATGCTTTTGACCACAAGAATCTTAACATCGAAGTACCTGATTTTCAAAATTTAAATCCAACAGCAGAAAATATTGTAGTCGTGATATATAATAAACTTTCTAAACACATGAAAGATGATCATGATTTGGAAGTTATATTGTACGAAACCCCTAGAAACTTTGTTAAATATTCGGGATGAAATAGAACTTTAAATATTATATAACTTATCTATTCTAGACTCTCATTTAAATGTATATTTGAAAAAAATTAATTATGGCTAGTATTAAACAATTAAAAAAAGATATTAATAATTCTATTGGATCTTTTATTGAAGACATATACATATGGGAGCTTACCAATCCAAAGGCTGATATTAAAAAAAGCAATTTATTAATTGACGAATCACTTTTATTGTTTGACGTGTTAATAAAGGAAGTTAATTTATCAAAGGTTGAAAAAACTAAACTTCATTTCAATTCTGTTAAGGACCAGCTAAACTCTGGACTAGAGAAAATGGATAATAAACTACAAAATTTAAAATAATCTAGTTAAGATTTATTTTTTTATTTCTCTCTAAAATTTTGTAAAATGACTTTCCATATTTCGAATTTTTAATAATATCAGGCATTTTTTTACCTATTGTGTCGAGATATGATGGATTTGCATTAGCCATTTCAGTTATTATGATATACGGAGATATCATTTTATCTGAATGTGTATTTGCAAAATTTAAAGTATAAAGATAACGACGCCTATTCAAATTATCAATTTGTTTTTGAAATGAATCAATTAATTCAATTTTCTGGTTTTTTTGTGCTTCTAAGTAAAGTTTGAAAAGTTCTAAACTTTTAGAATTAAACTTTCTTCCTATAGACTTATACTCTTCCAATAAATCATTATTTTCTGATCCTTCAATACGAGCGCTGCTTTCAAACGTCTTCAGCCTTGTCTCTATTTTAATTTTTCCTTTTGATCCGAAAAAGATAATACGATCATTTAGTGAATCACCATCATCTTTTTTTAAATATAAATGAAAAATTTCGGGTTGATTTAATTTAGTATAAAAATTAAACTTTCCATTTCCTTTAATACTAAATGAATCGATGGTGACTAAAATAGAATCTTGATACTTCTTTAAAAATAAAGATCCTTTCCTGAGACCAGAAATAACACCATCAATTTGCATTATATCATTATTGGTAACTGGAGTGTTACAAGAAGTAATAAAGATCATAAAACAAAAAGTATGAATAAAATTTTTCATGATTAGATATTTAACCAGTAAGTTAGTTTTAAATTTAAACTTCTTGATCTGGGAACAAATGAATTTGTTGTATAATAGTTATCATTATAAACAATATACAGGTCAGATAAAGGAGCAAATCTCCACTGAAGTCTAGAATTAATACCTAAGTTTTCAGATTGAGAACTAAATTGAACATATGATGTCCAGAATATTTTCTTTGTGAATGTAAAATCTAATTTAGGTCTAATTAACCAAATATTTTCAGTTGGAAAACCTTCAGCTAGCGAAATGTGATCATAATTTATCGATAATGATGTTGTCATGAACGGTTGAAATCTCCATTTAAAAGTATTCTCAATTGAATATTTCATTCCATTATAAAACTGACCAATATCAGGTTGAATTCGGAACGAGAATTTTTTTCTTGCATCAGAGTTGTATGAAAACCTCAGGCTTGTGTATTTGTAAGTTTTATTACCCGGAAGCGGATTGATTGAATTAGTTCCAGTGGGATCAAAATCATTATATAGATAAGTTGATCTACTGAATACCCTTAGATATATTCTAACGCCATTTTTATAAGTTAAGTTCATTGATGGACTAATTGTCCTATCAGAATTCCTATAATTATCATTGGGACGATAATAACTCCAAATTCCAACTCCTAAATCAAATTGAGTTAATTTTTTATTAGTTGGATAAAATTTTAATTTATATTCAGGAGTAATTTTTAATAGATCTGTTCTTCTAACAAATCCAAGATCAGATTTGAAATCCTCACCAATAAAAGAAGCCCCAAGTTCAATTGTGCTTTGTCTAGTGTTTCTCTCGATTTTCGCACCAAAACTACTGTCATCATCATCTTTATTCGTGTCTGGCTTGAAGGATTTATGGTAATAAGCTCTTCCAACAAAAACATTATCTGCTGAGGCCAAATTATAATCTAGACCAACAAGTCTATTAAATCTTTCATTAACATCCACAAAATCATAATCTTTTGTTGTTTCTCTGTTAATGACTAATAGGCTTAAATTTGATCGAGTAAATAATTTCTTTTGAAGAGAGAAAACAGTATTATTATTTGAAGGAATTTCATTTTCTATGTCCTCATCTGTAATCATATGCAAAAAACCAACTCTCCAATTTTCGTCTAATTTACCACTTAAACGAGCTCCAGCTATAATTTTATTTTCTATGGTATTTCCATATTTATCTTTTGCAACTCCAATTCTTCTTGAAAAAAAAGGACGTCCATCCCTTGAGTCACCAAAATTTGTAAATAAGTCACTGTTTTGGATAAAGAATTGTCTTTTTTCTGGTAATGAAACTTCAAAGCGTGTTAAATTGACTATTTGATCATCAACTTCAACTTGAGAAAAATCTGGATTCAGAGTTAAATCTAAATTTAATCCGTTACCTATAGGGATCTTAGCATCTCCTCCAAAACTTAAGTTACTTAACTCTGTTTTATCTTCAAAGTTTTTGGAAGTTATTCCATTTATGAATGGAATAATAGCTAGGGGTGCTTTTGACTTTCCAAGAGGATCTTCAAAAATCATATTCCCTAAAAAAGCAAGACTAACAATCATTTGATTTCTTGTTCTTGGAATCCAAGTAGTCCACTCATTGGCATTTGTATCAAACCTATATAAATTAAAACCCCATGACTTTGATCCCTCAGGGAAATTTAAAAATTTTAAAGGGATTTTAATTTCATTTAAAATATAACCATCATATATCTGTGATTCAGTATCCCATTTTATATCCCAACTTTTATTGCTGTCTCTTCTGTAGTCATTTGCGCCATTAGAAAGAAGTGCTTCTCTTTTTGTTCCGGCTGGATTTGTCCCAAAGAAATATCCATTAGTTCTGTCATTAAAAGTGTCAAAAACAAAAGTCACATTATCAACAGCCATTCCTTCAAAGTCCCTTCTTAGGGAAGGAACGACATAATCTTTATTTTTTGTAAAAGATTTTATAAGAATAAATATATTTTCCTGATCTCTAATGATTTTAACTGTTGTTGGATACTCAGCTTTCAAACTGTCAGTGGGAAACCATTGACGAAAATCACTAATTTCATTTGCATTTTCCCAAGCTTCTTCACCTTCAAAACCATCTATAATTATTAATTTATTCGTTGTTTTAACAATAATCTCTCTTGATTGAGAATGTATGTTGTAGCTATTTATTAATAAAAATAATAAGCAAAATAATAATGGATTTGTTTTCAATTTTTTTTGAATTTTAAAAAAACATATATAGTACTAAATTGACTCACTTAGCATCAAAAGGTTTAATCTATTTATAAAATTAACTGATTAATTTAAAATTAATTCTAAAAACAATAGTTCGTCTATAACGAACTATTGTTTTTTTTAACTATTTAATAAGGTCTAAACTTCTTTGAAGAAACTTTGTTAAAGCTTCTCCTTTTAGGAGCCCTTGTGAAAGTTTTGCTAAATCTAAACCTTGGATTATTAGTCGTTCTCTTTTTTTTGTAGTCTTAGTTTTGAGAATTTCACTTATTAACTCATGATTAGTATTTACAAGTAAAGTATACATTCCAGGCATGTTACCCATCATTCCACCTCCACCATTTTGCTGCATTTCTTTCATTCGTCTCATAAACTCAGGCTGAGCTAAAACAAAAGGTAATGACTTACTATCCATTGATTCTATTTGAACCATATAGCCACTCTCTTTGACTATTTCTTCAATCATTGGCTTAAGTTTTTCTTTTTCTTTATCAGAAATTTTTGACACGATTACTTCATCTTTCTTGATTAGATTTTCAATTGAATCTCCATCGACTCTTGCAAAACTGATTTTATCTTTACTACCCTCCATTTTCTGAATTAAGTGGGAAATAATGGGCGAGTCAAGTAAAAGAACTGTGTATCCTTTTTCTTCAGCAGAGGATATATAACTATGTTGTTCTTCAATATTGCTAGTGTAAAGAATAACTAACTTTTCATCCTTATCTGTTTGAGTAGGTTTGATTTTCTCCTCTAACTCTGCGTAAGTTAAAAATTCTCCTTTAGTTGTTGGATATAGAGCAAACTTTTCTGCTTTTTCAAGAAATTTATCTTCACTTAGCATCCCATATTCAATGACCACTTTGATATCATTCCATTTTTCTTCGAACGCCTTCCTGTCTTTTTTGAATAAACCACTTAGCTTATCTCCAACTTTTCTCGTTATATAATTACTTATTTTTTTAACTGCACCGTCTGCCTGAAGGTAACTTCTTGAAACGTTTAGTGGTATGTCAGGTGAATCAATAACACCTCTCAATAAAGTGAGAAACTCAGGAACGATACCTTCTACATTGTCAGTCACAAAAACTTGATTTTGATATAATTGTATTCTATCTTTTTGAACATTTATATCATTACTAATTTTTGGAAAATATAATATTCCTGTTAAATGAAAAGGATAGTCTACATTTAAATGAATATTAAACAGGGGTGTTTCAAATTGATTTGGATAAAGTTCTCTGTAGAAATTATTGTAATCATCATCAGTTAAATCTTTAGGTGCCTTTGTCCAGGCAGGATGAGAGTTGTTTATAATGTCGTCAATAGTTTCTTTTTCTGGTTTTTGATCCTTATCAGCTCCTTCAGGGAGCGGAATTTCAATTTCTTTTGTACCTAATTTAATCGGTATAGGCATAAACTTGTTATACTTAAGCAGAAGTTCTCTTATTCGCGATTCTTGAAGGAATTCTTTTGAATCTTTTGATATATGTAAAATAATTTCTGTTCCTCTATCTTTCTTATCAGATTCAACGAGTTTATATTCTGGAGATCCATCACATGTCCAATGAGCAGCAGTTTCTTTTTGATGAGATTTAGTGATAATTTCTACTTTATCAGCTACCATAAAAGCAGAATAAAATCCAAGTCCAAAATGACCTATAATACCCGAGTCTTTTGCTGTGTCTTTATACTTTTCTAAAAACTCTTCAGCTCCAGAGAAAGCGACCTCATTGATGTATTTGTTAACCTCATCTTTGGACATTCCAACTCCTTGGTCAATTACATGTAAAGTTTTCTTTTTAGAATCAATTTTAATTTCAATTTTTGGTAACCCAATATCTCCTTTAATTTCTCCTATACTACTCAGATGAGCTAACTTTGTTGTTGCATCAGTTGCATTTGAAATAAGCTCTCTTAAGAAAATTTCATGATCACTGTAAAGAAATTTTTTTATGAGTGGGAAAATATTTTCTACTGCAACATTAATTTTACCTTTTGACATATCTTAAATATATTTATTTATTACACTTACTCAAAAAAAATACCAATTATTAATTAATGACAATTTGGCACAATTTAAAAAAAATAATAAAATATGATTTTAAGTCAATTTTAAATAAATTGCATTGTTTAATATAAAAATATGTATAAATCTAAAATAGTAGGACTGGGAAAGTTTCTTCCTGAAAATATTGTAACTAATAAAGACCTGGCAAAGAAAATTGATACTTCCAACGAATGGATTGTTGAAAGAACTGGTATTGAAGAAAGGAGACATATAATAAAAGGAGATGGAAATACAACAGCATCTATGGGTGCAAAGGCTGCTAAGGCAGCACTCAAAAATGCAAATATGTCAGCCAATGAAATTGACCTTATTTTATTTGCCACTTTGAGCCCTGACTACTATATGCCTGGATCAGGGGTTTTTGTTCAGAAGATTTTAAATATCCCTACATGCCCAGCTATGGATATAAGAAATGCATGTTCTGGATTTGTTTATGGTATGGCAACTGCAGATCAATTTATTAAAACAGGAATGTATAAAAATATTCTAGTGATTGGTTCTGAAACTCAGTCTGGCGCTATCGATATGACAACAAGAGGAAGGGATATTGCAGTTATTTTTGGAGATGGTGCAGGAGCTGCAGTTGTTTCTAGACAAGATTCTAAAGGCTCAGGTATTTTGTCTTCACATTTACATTCAGAAGGAGAACATGTTGATGAATTAGTTATGATTGCTCCTAATACTAATAAATGGGTGACAGAAATTGTTTCTGAAAATGATCCTAATGATTCTTCATACTATCCATATATGAATGGAAAAGCAGTTTTTAAAAATGCAATTAATCGTTTTGAAGAAGTAATTAATGCTGGTTTAAGCCATAATAATTTAAAAACTGAGGATATAGGTTTATTGATTCCACATCAAGCTAATCTTAGAATCTCTCAATTTATACAGAGAAAATTGAAATTAAGAGATGATCAAGTCTATAACAATATAATGAGGTATGGAAATACTACAGCTGCCTCTATTCCTATTGCCTTAACTGAAGCATGGGAGGAAGGTAAATTAAAAGAAGGAGATATTGTTGTTTTAGCTGCATTTGGAGCCGGATTCTCATGGGGAAGTAATATTATTAAATGGTAGCTAAATCTACATTGATTCTTGGAGCTTCATTAAATGAATTAAGGTATTCTAATAAAGCGATAAGAAAACTTATAAGTAGCAATATTAAAGTTTTTGCAGTTGGAAAAAATATTGGAGAAACTCATGGAGTTAAGATTCTAAATAAATTCCCTAAAGGAATAAAAATTAACACAATAAGTATTTATTTAAATATTAAACTACAAGAGCAATATATTGATTCAATTATAGAAATTTTTCCAAAAAGAGTGATTTTTAATCCTGGAACAGAAAACCCCAAATTATTTAAATATTTCTCTTCTAAAGGTGTTAAGTGTGAAAACTCATGTACTTTGGTTTTGCTCTCTACCAAGCAATATTAAACAGATAAACGTGATTAAACCATTTAATGGAAGTAATTCATAACCAATTTTATAGCCCCACAAGTTTTCTGTAGAAATCCATCCTATATAAAATAGGATTTTTGGGAGACTTATAACAAAAACTGAAAGTATGCTAATCCATAAAACTTTTTCATCATCAATTTTATAATTTGTAAATATACCCAAAGAAAAAATTCCTAATAATGGCCCGTATGTATAAGAAGCAACCGTCAAAAGGCTATCAATTACATTTCGATCTAATACATGTTTAAAAATTATAACAACTATAATTATTAAAATACTCATCCCAATATGAGCTTTCACACGAATAGATTTTTGTTTTTCTAATTTATATTGGTCAATATTTATAAAATCTATGCAAAATGAAGTTGTTAATGACGTTAAGGCGCTATCAGCACTACTGTAAGCTGCTGCAACAAGACCCAAGATAAAAGTAACTCCTACTGCAGCTCCCAAATCATGATTTAATGCGATTTCTGGGAAAAGTAGATCAGTGCTTTTTTTACCTTCAAATAGAGGCACAGAAATACCCATCTCATATGAATATGTGTATAACAAAATTCCTAATATTAAAAATAAAAATGTAACAAAAACCAACACAAAACTAAAAGTGATCATATTTTTTTGTGCAGAAATCAAATCTTTACAAGCTAAGTTTTTTTGCATCATATCCTGATCTAAGCCAGTCATACAGATTGTAATGAATGCTCCACCAATTATAGATTTAATGAAATAATTATTTTTATTAAGGTCATCAGTTACAAATAATTGACTCATACCTTTAAAT
>Ga0308013_10000586_pt1 | contig 18900 bp, 11 predicted proteins | sample Neamet181_FD_203131 | JGI IMG/M metagenome (GOLD analysis project Ga0308013, IMG submission 203131) | Marine microbial communities from water near the shore, Antarctic Ocean - #181 | ecosystem: Environmental > Aquatic > Marine > Unclassified | place: Southern Ocean | collected 2014-07-25
ACATCTTCAATAAGAATTTGCTTCCATTCCAGAATTCTCACTCCAACCAAAATACCTGCTCCTTTCCGATTGATATCTGTCGTGTCAGGTGTATATGGATGTCCTACAATATAATTTCTGTCATCAGAGACCTTGTAAAAAATCTCCTGACCTGCGTTAAACTGGTTTTTACCAAAATAACCATTCCAGGAGCCTACCCAGCCTGGATCATTCTCATCTTCCATCTTATCTGGCCAGCTTAATGGCCAGGTAGTTTCATTATCACTGATTGCAATTTTATAAGAATTTGGATTTAAATATCCCGGAACCGGTTCCCATTCCATTGATTTCCCTTCTTGATCCGTTCGATATGTAATTGTAACTAATGGCTTTTTTTCTCCATTATTTGTTGTTACTTCAGCACCAACATATAAACCTTGATAAGCGATATATCCACGCCCAGAATTTGTTGGCCACTCATAGAAAAAAACACCTGGACCAGATAAATCATTTCCACTTGATCCATAATTTTGAATAGAAACTCGTATTTTATTTACATCAATATTGGTAACTCGTCTATAATTAGGATCTCCTCTATCTAAAGATTCAGATAATAAAACACCTATTAGGAGAATATTTGCTACAACTTTTACCATGAAAATTGAATGCCCATTTGAATTTGTCTAGGTGGGTCATACCAATCAGGTCGATTAAAAAATTCATTTATTGTGTTGGGCCTCATAGGCTCAAATGGACTAATAATTTGTGCTCTTGCTTCCTCTATCGTCTCATCAGTTTTTCCAGAATCTCCGTAAACTGAAATTTGATTTCTTTTATCAGTAAGATTTTGAATTCTGATATAAAATTTCCCTTTATATCCAGCTAAAATTAATTCTCTATGAATTTTTAAATCTATTCGAAAGGTTGAGGATTTACGCCTACTATTTCTTAACAGAACATTCGATAAAATACCACCTTGGCTCTCATAATTTGTTATCACTGGAGTATAGGGATATCCACTACCAAATTGAAATACCGAGTTGGCTCCCCACTTTTTGTAACTGCCAAAAATTGAGCCATTTAAACTATGAGTTTGGTCCCAATCAAGAGGTATTATAGAACGAGTAGGTTCATTTCCTGCAAGTACTGCTCCAAATTCCTCAACTGGGTTTGAATTTGCACCCTCTGCCACTTGATATGTATAATCTATCTGACAGCCTAATAAGTTATTAAAGCGTCTATAAACAGTCGCAATTATTCCTCTTGAATTTGAATAATCTTTATTAACATAAGAATAATAAGCTTTCCCGTCTCCTAAATCAATTGGAATACCACTTGAAACATAATCTCTTGCATCTCTATAAAAAGCTTTTAATTCAAGTCTTGTATTTGATGCCACTTCTTGTTTTAAACCAATTTCATAACTGACAGTAGTTTCAGGTTTTAAATCTGGATTTCCAAAAATACCAAAACTAGAACCTGTTTCACTTAATTTGTAATCTGTTTGATCATATAAAAGAGAAAAATCGGGAATCTTAAAGAAATAGCCATAAGCAAAGTGAATAACCCCTTTATCTGATATTGGATATGCAACAGCAACTCTCGGGCTAAAAAGTGATTTAACTTTAGTATTTTTCCACCAACCTTTCTGGCTTTTTAAATCAGGCTGATCATTAAACCTTTCATAAAAATCAGCGTAGGAATAATCTATAGAATTACCATTGCTATCAATTTCAGTATAAGAAGTAGCACCCCAATCAATATTTTCAAGTTGCCTCTGATTCAGACTATCTAACGCTGGATTTCTAGGATCCTTAATATATGGTTCATGAATATTTTTTGGTATTTTTGAATTTGGATTAAAACTTTCATATCGTAAACCAAGGTTTATTATCATATCACCATACTCAATTTTATCTTGAGCATAAATAGAAAATTCTTTAGGATTATAATCATAATTCGTTCGTGTAAAGCTTCCTACTTCTGGAATTTTAGGACTAAAAATCCTATCCGTTAAGGTTGAGTCTAAAATTGAATAACTATCCAGTACTAATTTATGCTCTACATAATCCAAGCCAATTTTAATTTGATTATATTTATTAATTTGACTTGTAAAATCAAATTTATAGGTTCGTGTTTTAGTCTCTCTTTCAAAGCGACTATTATTAACCCCAGCTCTATTAAGGGAATATGCTGGGAAATATTTCACATTATCTCCGTATTCTTCTAAAATATGATCTGGAATACGATTTTCTATTTGAGCCCAAAAAAGGCTATCCGGTGTTATATAACGACTATCTAATTCATTTTCAAATAAATAGGACTTATAGCTATAAGCATTTTCACTAATATTTACTTGAGCAAAGGTTGTTGCTGAAATTGAGTGAGAAATGCTTAAGCCTATGAACCTTCCTCTATTATAATTTGTTGGTTGTGCATTTTCAAGTAATTGAAGTCCATGGTTATAGTCTTGGCTTTTTTTATAATTAATAATACTATTTATTTTAAAAATAGTTCCTTTAAATATATTGAGTGTTAATTTATTTTGAGTTGACCATGAGGAATAACCATTAAGTCCTTTAAAATATGGAGTTTTTTGTGATTCACTATCATCCAGCTGTAAATTATTGTTTAAGTCATTGAAGATAGTATCTCCATAGATGGTAAAAGTTTGTAGACCATTAAGCCATCCGTTAGATCGATTAATTCTACCACTTGAATAAAAAGTAACTTTATCTTTTAACAAAGGACCACTTAAGTTTGCAGAAAAACTGTAATCATCCTGAATTTTAAAAGTATTCAAATCTTGATAAGTATTATCATTACTTTTATAGTCACCAGCATAGGAATGAAAAGAGCCCTCAAATTTATTTCCACCATCCTTAGTAACCATGTTAACTACGCCTGTTAATGCTTTTCCGTATTCTGCGTTAAATGTTCCACTTATAACCTGAAGTTCTTGAATATTATCATTTTCAATTTGAACTCCAATTCCACCATTATAAGAATCTGACATTGGAACACCATCTACCATATACGATACTTCGCTAGTTCGCCCACCTCTCATATGAATACCACCCGATGGATCAACAGTTACACCCCCTTGTAATCTCAAGACTTCTGTAACCTCAGTTACTGGCATTCCATCCAATTCATCAGAAGTAATAATTGCTTCAGATTGAGTCACATCAAACTGTATTAAATTTCTCTCAGCCAAAACAATAACCTCTTCACCAGATATGACACTACTTTCCATACTACCATTCAGTCTACTTGTCTTATCCGAAGATATTGAAATTCCTTTTTGCAAAAGTTTCTTGTAGCCAATCATTTCAAAACGGACTGTATATGATTTTGGAGGAATATTTAAAATAATAAATTCCCCCTGAATATCCGTTGACGTTCCAATATAGGTATCTTCAATAATAACATTACAACCAATTAAAGGTTCACCCGTTTTCTTATCTTTTATTGTACCAATAAGTTTTCCCGTTATACCACCATAAAGAAGGTTATTAAGAATAAAAAAAATCAATATTTTTACTATATTTTTCATATTGTACTCACATTATAAATTTCTTAATTAATAAGGTATCAACTTTTATATCTGATGCTAGGACTAATTTTTTTCTAAAATTAAAATAATTTTTAATTATCTCATCTTGATTATTTTCAATATCATTATTGAATTTTTCATTGAGGTTCTTTACTACTTTTTTTATCATTGTTTGATCTAATTTTTCAGAAAGTTTTTTTTTAAATGAGCTCGTCAGATGAATTTTATTATCTACTGCATCAACTAAAAATTTTGAGCGACAAACAAGACCAATTACTGCTTGCTTTAAATCATATACATTTATGATTTTTGATAATTGATCAGACGATAAATTACTTAACTTGTATAAAGTCTCTTCAATATTCCATTCTTCATCTTCAAAGACTATTAAACTTTGATTTTTTATTATTTCAAAGTTTTTATTGCTCAATGATAAAAGAAAGGAATGGAGATTCTCCAACCCTGAGCTACTAAACTCTATATTCATATTTAAAACTGTACTATCTGTAAAATGTAGTAATCTTGTTTGCTGTTTATAGTTTCTAACTAAATCAATCAATTTTAGTCTTTCTTTTTGATATTCATCTTCCGTCATAAACCCATCATATTCAGTTTCAATTAAATGAATAATACTATAACCATCACGCGTCTTAACTGGATCAGAAATAGTACCCGGAGTTAATGTGAAAGCTCTCCACTCAAAAACTGGATCTAACTCTCCTTGTTCATACCATCCTAAGTCACCACCATTTTTTTTTAGCAATGTATCTTGAAAGCAATCTCTTGCTAGAGAACTCCAATTTTCGCCATCGTCCAGTCTAGATTTAAGATTCTGAATTTTTTCTTTATCTTTTGAAAATAAGTGCCTTACATGAAAAGAGGTCTTTTTCCATTTAAAGATATTTCTAGATTCTAGTTCAGTTACAGGTAACTCTACATTTATTTTTTTATCAAAATAATTATTTAATAATAACTGATCATAAACCTCTTTAGTCTTTTTGATATAAACTGAATCATTTTCTAACTCATTTTCTTTTGCATAATTCAAAATAAGCTTCTCATCTATTAAATTATTTAAATATAGATACCTATTACTTAGATTGTCATTTTGATATTTTTGTAATAAGAAATCTTGATATTTATTTTTAAATCCAGATAATGAAATAATGTCACCATTAATCTCAGCTAAAACTTCTTTATGATTATTTGAACAAGAAAAATAAAGTAATAGAAAAAAAATAGTGAGTTTATGTACTTTTTCCATTTTAAAGTGCAAATTCAATTAGCCTGAACCCAGTTGGTGGTATGGTAATTTTTTTACTCCATTTCTTCTTTTTTCCATCTAAAATATCAACAAATTTCTTTTGTCCTTTTGTAAGCTCATCAAACCTATTTGAATTAATTGTTACTTCTTTTTTATTTGGATTAATTAGTAAACCAATTACTCTTTCTTCATCATATCTAAAAATAGAATAGATACCGTTGCTAAGTGGAATGAACTGCATTGTTTTACCATTATGAATGGTACTATTTTTTTTTCGCCAGTTTAATAATCGAGAACAATAGTCCCATATATCATTTTCATTATTTGTTCTACCACTTTTAGTAAAAGCATTTCTTTTATCTTCTGCCCAACCTCCGGGGAAATCTTTTCGTATGTCAGCATCACCTTTCTGTCTATTTCCAAATAAATTGATTTCAAATCCGTAGTACATTTGAGGAATTCCCCTACTAATCATCAATAGAGCAAAACCCAATTTATATTTCCTTATATCTTTTCCTACCGTACTATAAAATCTGTCTGTATCATGATTATCTAAAAAGATCACATTGGCTTTGGGTTTTGGATAAATAAAGTCTTGTGCCAAAGTATAATATATTTTCTTTAAATCGATTTCAGTTTCTTTATTCCCTAGCGCTTTTCCAACCTCATAACTAAATGGAAAATCAATTACAGATGGTAGATGAGACTCATATCCATCGGGAGATGGAAAACCAGATTGCCAGTATGCAGTTAGAGGAGGTTCAGTAATCCATATTTCACCGACAATATTAAAATGAGGGAACTCAGTGGTAACTGCTTTTGCCCATCTGGCCATTGGCTCTTTTGATGCATATGGATATGTGTCCATTCTCATCCCATCGATACCTGAATATTCAATCCACCAATAGGATAATTGTATAAGATACCTTTCTACCAAAGGATTATTTTGATTTAGATCAGGCATCTCCTTTACAAAAGGTGCTTCAGTTAAATGTTCTAAATCATACGATGAAGCATATGGGTCATTTGCTACGGCTGTTTCATAGTTTGTATTCGAATGTATTTTAGAAGTATTATACCATTCAGATGATGGAAGATCATCCATCCACCAATGCTTATCACCTGAATGATTGTGAATTATGTCCATTACTACTTTTAAGCCTCGTTCATGGGTCTTATCAACTAATTCTTTGTATTTTTCATTAGTTCCAAATCTTGGATCTGTTTTATAAAAATTTGTAGCTGCATAGCCGTGGTAAGCACCATAGACTTGATCACCGTAACCACCGGCCACTTCAGGCATATCGTTAATAAAAATAGGAGTCATCCAAATTGCCGTAACACCCAAATCTTTCAAATAATCTAATTTATTTATTATGCCTTGAAAATCTCCGCCATGCCTCATACCTGGAATTGACCTATCTGTTCCAGCTTTTAAACCTTTTACAAAATCATTTTTTTTATCTCCATTCGAGAATCTATCTGGCATCAATAAATAGATGACATCAGATGAATTAAATCCGTTTGCATACAATCTATTTTTTGAAGAACCATCGAAGGTATAATTGAAAGACTTATTAGACGAACTATCAAGAATAAAAGTGTATTCCCCAGGTTTTATTCCATCCAATAACTCTAATTCAATAAATAAATAATTTCTATTATCAGTTTTTTTTATCCGCTTCACAAGAATATTAGTTTCAATCTCTTTTTTGCTATTAAGGACTAAAACATTTTTAGTAAGACCTAGATCATTCCCATAAACCATTAATTCTAATTTTCTGTCTTCAAAATGAGTCCACCAGCTTGGCGGGTCTACATTGATAATATTTGCAAAACAAAAATTTAAAAATATTACCTGTAAGGTTAAACTTATTTTAAAACCGTATTTTTTCATATTTCCAATGTTTACCATTTAATTCTATTTTAAATGTTTTCTTAGTTTATAGAGGGTATCGGATTCTAGACCTCTTATTCTACTACTTACTGATTCATATATTCTTTTTTATATTGAATTTGATGATAATAGTGGTTTTGCCCCTTGATCAACTAATTTCCATTAATTGTAATGTAGTCAGCTAAGTCTTGATCAAAAGAACGTGATTTTTTATAAATAAATAATGTATTATAAACATTAATAAGTACACATCTTATTTCCTGGGTAAAAAAATCTAATCCAGCCAAAATTTTGTCCATAATTATATTAGAACTATTAGATCAAAAGCTTTAAAAAGAGGTGAGTTTAGTATGTTTGAAAAAAGATATAAAAAAAAGGCCCAAAAATTTGGGCCTTTTTTTATCATATTTACTTGAGCAATGTCATCTTTTTTGTTTGATGAAATTGATCACCTGCTTTAAACTCATAAAGATAGATACCACTTGATAGTGATCTACCGTATGAATCTTTTCCGTTCCACCTGATTTTATATTTACCCATTGATACAGCATTTTGAGTATATGAATAAATTTCTACACCAGTAATAGAATAGACTTTAAAACTAATATCAGAATCTATAGGTAAAGAAATCTCTACCTGAGTAGATGGATTAAAAGGATTTGGATAATTATCACTGACACTAAAGTTTTCTGGCACAGAATTAAGTCCATTATCCTCAATGGCCATTAACTCTACACAGAGGGCTTCATCATCCCAATCTTCTTGTTCGTCATGATCTACCATCATAAACATTTCATCTAAGTCAAAATGGAATGTTGATGGCCAAGCACAATCGGCATTGGCATCTTGACGAAGATAACGGATTCTTGGAACTCCACCAAGACCTCCTCCGGCTTCTTCAAACTCAGCTTCCTCAGAAGTATCATAAAATCCCCATTTATAATAAATTTGCCATGGTAACGGTCCTGTAAAAGGTACGTCAAATTCATAAATACCATCACCAACTGCAGTAGCAGCATAATGGTTTAAATCTTGACCATCAGAGTATCCTTGAGAAAGATTGAGCCATTTATCGTTAGTACGTAAGTAAACAGTATCTGTGGCAGAATCAAAATCAGGTGTTTCTGTCATATCAATTGAAAACGTAGCTGTGATTGTATGTCCATCAGGTACTACCGATCCAGGAAAAGCATCATAAAAAGATTCCATTGGAAGTTCTAAAAGTCCATTTTGATCCTCATCTGTTCCAAGCATGAATTTTCTATTTCCCTCTTCGCGTGGAGAAGTCTCCCAACCTATATAATCAACAACATTTTCAGATCCAAATCTCTCTGCAATTGAAGCAAGAGAAGCATCACTTAAATTCATGTAATATGCAAATTCATTTTCATTATCATAAAGGTTCGTGATTTCAATGGCATGACTAAAAATGTTAGTACCAGGAGTTCTTGTCATTGTACATTCTATGCAATCGCCCCAACCATTAAAACTACCTCTGACTTGTACTTCATCGCCATTTGCAATATTGAAAGCTCTCATTCCCATGTTCCCTTCTTCATCTAACCATTCGGTCATATCAACATTGAAAAGAACTGTTTTTGTTACTTCGGCTCCACCTGCAGGTTCAATGACATAATCTGTCAATCCATGCAGTGTCATCAAGTCTTCCTCTAAATTAAATGCTGGATTATCACCTTCAATCAACCATGCTCCATAGGTGGTCCCATCATTTTCAACGGCACCCCAATTATGGTCACCTGCAGTAACACCTGGAATGATAACTGACCAGATAAAATCGCCAGCAACTTCATCTCCATTTGTACCATCATCGTGCATAGGTACAGTTGCCCATTCTGTTGGTGTACCTTTATATTCGACAGCTAGGTAGCTTTCAGTACCATCATGTACTGTAAACATTACAGAGCCTTCTGATACCGCCATATCGGCTGGTATAACATAATCTACTACTCCAGTGACAGTACCATCAAGAACTGAAAATGCAGGATTATCTCCATCAATTAGCCATGTTCCATATCCATCTGATCCATCACAAAGAACACAAACTGTACCATCTTCATTTTCAGTAGATATACCACCCCATTCATGATCTCCATTTGGAGCTACATACTGAGCTGTCCAAATATGATCATCTGCAGTTACGTCTCCATTTGTACCATCATCATATGCTTGGAATACACTCCATCCAGACATGCTCCCTTTAAACATTACATCTTCGATCAACCAACTATTATCATTTAGTGTAAATGTTACTAATTCTTCTCCTGATGGAGCAGGTATTGTATAATTTGTATGTCCATGGTAGGTGAGCAAATCTTCATCTAAAGTAAAACTTGGATTAGGACCACTAATTAACCAGGCACCATATGTACTACCATCATTTTCGACTGCACCCCATTCATGGACTCCAGCTTCAATATCAGGGATTGTAACAGTCCAGATATGATCTCCTGCATTTATATCTCCGTTTGTGCCATCATCAAACATTGGAGCAATGGCCCAACCTGTTGCTGTACCTTTGTATTCTACAGATACGTAACTTTCACTTCTATCATCAACTGTAAATACTATTGTTCCAGCTGTAGTCGAAGTGAAAGCATCAATAGTATAACTTGTTACACCAGTAATATCTCCTGCATCAGAAACTGTATATGCTGGGTTATCTCCTTGAATTAGCCAAGTACCATACCCATCATCACCATCACAAGCCTCGCAGGATGTTCCGTCCCCATTACGTGTATCAATTGCACCCCAGTTTTGATCTCCAGCAGCTACATCTATTACTACTGTCCAAGTGTGATCCTCTGCGGTTGCATCACCATTAGTACCATCGTCATACATTTGAACTACGGCCCAATCTGTTACACTGCCTTTGTACATAACATCTGTATTTGACCAAGAATTATCAACAACTGTGAAAGTTACATCCACAGCAAATAATCCCGTAGTAAAAACTAAAAAAAGTGTTATCAGTTTTTTCATAATTATTCCTTGTTTGTTTGAGTCGAACAATACAAATAGTCTATTTTTATAAATAACTGAGAACAACTCTCAATTAGACTTTTGTTTTAAAATCTTACACGACATCTTTAATATAAAATATTATTGTTCGAACAGTCAATTAAATTTTAATTATTTATTTTTAGTTATTTTAATTTTAGACTGAAAATTTTGACCCATAATATTTTACTATTTTTAAAATAAGTAGAAGTGAAATGTGACTATTGGGTTAAAAGGTATTCAAACTTTATAGCTTGACCACCGCCTCTAGCTAATTTAATAAGGTGAATATTACTATTTGTGTAAAAAGTATCTCGGATAACATATTCTAATGGGTTTGTTTCCCAATCAGAAGAATCATTATCTGAATAAATAGTTGCCTTATAAAGACCCTTGTTCAAAAAACTAAGATTTAATTCAAAAGACCTCTTCTGTTCATTGGTGATACTTCCAATGTACCAGTCTTCACTGTTTTTATCTTTTCTTGCTACAGTAATAAATTCACCTATTTCACCATTTAATACTATTGTAGAATCCCAATCCACCGGAACATCCTTAATAAAGTTAAATGCTGGTACTTTTTTATAATTTTCAATGAAGTCTGATGCCATTTGTAAAGGACTATAAATAACTACATATAATGCTAACTGTTTAGAAAGAGTCGAACTTACCCTTGGTCTTTTAACTTTTTCTTTTATCTTTGAAAAATATACATTAGTTAAGTCTAATTTATCAGAAGGAATTATTATCTTAGTTTGTCCTGAAACTTCACCAGAAGACGAAACCTTAAATTTTCGATTAGATCCATCATCTATGAGCTGAGGTAACCATATATCATAGCTCTTAAGAAGCCAATGATCTGCTACGACACCCCATTCCCATTCTCCCTCTTGACAGTTCTGAATAATTTCCCAAGTATAAATATTTTTATCTCCTAATCGAAGAGTATCAACACTCATCTCTTTTCTTTGCCAAATTGATTCATCTGAAATAAAAGATAAATCGTTATAACTATTTCCACTATCTATAACCGTAAATGATACTGGGAATTCTACTTTGACATCCGCATCAATGTTTTCAAATAACAGATCAAAGATTCCGGGTGTAAAGTCCATTGGTGAATTTAATAACCTTGTAAATGGTAAAATCGTTGTATGGCTTGGAGGATTCCCCCCAGACCAGGCATTATACTCCATACCCCTTGCGCCCTCTCTTGTGAGCATATTTGGGTATGTTCTCCTCTCACCTGTATCTTTAATAGGTTCATGAAAATTAATACCTATTTTATATTCTAAAGCTTTATCAAGAACTTTTCTATAATATTCTACTCCATATTGACCATAATGATATTCTGTATGGTCAAGGCGAGAACCTACCTGTCCTATTTTAACATTCTTAATTCCCAATTGATTTAAAAGACTAAATGCTGAGTCTATTTGAGATAGATAATTTTGGGTTCCGGAAGATGTTTCATGATAGGCTTGTAAAGATACATTTTTTGATTGAGCATATCTTTGCACTTTTTCTAGATCAAAATCTAAAGTCCTACCTGTAAAACTTACGGTAACGGAGTCCTTAGGGAATAGTCCCTTGAATCCCGATTGCCATCCCTCTATTAAAACTTCATCAAATCCATGTTCAGAAGCAAAATCGACGTATTCCATTCCTCTTTTTGTCGTTGCTCCATGTTTAAAGCCTTCTCCCCAAGTCCATTTCCCGATTATCATACCCCACCATATTCCAATATATTTAGATGGTTTTACCCATGAGAAATCTTCTATTTTACTAGGCTTATTACAATTTAACGTCAAATATGAAGTTATAAGTTCTTTTGCAGAGTGAGTTATTTTGATTGTTCGCCAAGGTGTTTGGAAAGGTAATTGGGTCCTTACTTTATCTCCATTCTTCCAAGGTGCTAGATCACAATTAAGCTGATTATTACCACTATTAAATATTTGCATACTTGAGTATTCAATTAATTCTGACTCATGAATACTTAAATGTATTCCATCTGGATACCTAATAGTGAGCGGCGTGTGTGAGGTATCCATATTATTAACACTAGATTTTTGATATAATTCCTCATATCTATTTTTACTATAGGATGGTATCCACCATACTTCTGCATCACTTTGAAGATTGAATTGAGTTAATTCATCAGTTACTATGATTGTATCATTTCCTTTTTCTACATTCTTTATATTATAACGAAATGCAATCCCATCATTATATGCTCTAAAAATAAGATCCACCAACATGCTATTTTTAGTGTCTTTAATTGATATGGTTTTTTCTATATAATTATTGCGGATTTTTTTTACCTCTCCCCATGGAAGCTCCCATACCTCATCATTATTTTTTTCAATCACATTTATTATTACTGGGTCTGTAAATAGCTTACTACCATCTTTGAATAACATTCCAAGTGAAGATTTACTAATCACTATTTTATCATTAAACTTGACATGGTATGTTATTTTCTGATTATTTTCAATAAAAATACCAATATTTTTGGATGGTGAGTTGATCTGAATTTTTGTCGCATCATTCATGCATGAAGAGCATATTAAAATAACATAAAGGAATATAATTTTTAGCATTTTCAATAATGATTTAACAAATATCATTTAAAATTAATCATATTATAATAAAAATTATTAGGTAATCTTAATATTAATTCAATTCTTATATGCAAGTGAATTTTTATTACGATTCAAACGTTTTATCCACTGTTGAATGCTAGCCATTTTTTCAATCGCTATACTATAGACACCAAATGATTCCTCTACAACACCTCTGATGATAAATAATTTTTCCCATTGAAGTAAATCGCCAAACTCTTTAAAAGCATTAGGAAATAAAACACATTCATATATGTCTGTTTCATCCTCTAATGTTAAGAACTCCATAGGCTGTGATGACCGAGTAATAGATTCTTTACGAGTAATACACAATCCCATTAAATAAATTGATTTACCACAATAATACGAAATATCTTTTGCATATTTAATTCGGGCACTCAGTATATGTCTATATCTAGAAATTGGGTGACTAGAAACTGGGTAACCAAAAGATTCTAATTCTAGCCTAAAACTATCTTCATCTTGAATTTTATTTTTAAATGGTTTGCCTGATAAAAAGTGATGATTCCTATTTTGAAGATAATAACCGGCTACCCTGTATGCGATCTCCTGGTGGTTAGAATTACATTCTAGTGTATCAAAACAACCGGCATTTGTAAGAGCCATCGCATCCGATAAATCAAGATTAATACGGACTAAAAAGTCATTAAGAGATTCAAAATATCCAGCATTTCTCTCATCTAGAATGGTATGAACTGCTTTTTTTTTTAGCTTTTGAATACTCATAAGACCCATTATCAGTTTATTTTTATGACCTCTCCATTCATAGTGACTCTTATTAATGTCTGGTTTAATAATTTTTATTCCAAACCGTCGTGCTTCACTCATATAGGCATAAGAAGAATAAAAACCTCCTTTATTGGATATTACCGCTCCTAAAAATTCTGAAGGAAAATGAGCTTTAAGATATGCACACGTAAATGACAACATTGCATAGGATGCAGAATGAGGCTTACAAAAAGAATAACCAACAAAGGATGATATCATCTCCCAAACATTTCGGATTACATCTTCGGAGTACCCTCTACGGCTAGACCGAGTAATAAAAAACTTTCTCCATGATTCTATCTGATGATGCATAGAATCGCGACCCATCATTTTCCGTAATACCTCAGCCTCACTATATTTTAACCCCGCCATTTTCATAACGGCCATTGAGACCTGTTCTTCATATACCATAATACCATAGCTCTCTTCTAAAAAATCTAGATCAGGGTGAATCAAGTTCCATTTTTCACCATGTATTCTAGCGAGCATAATATTCGTATATTTATTTGCGGCAGGTCTAATAATAGATGAATAAATGACTACATGTTCAAAATTAACAACTCCGGATTTCAATAATAATTGTCGAGTAGCAGGACTTTCTATATAGAAAACACCCATTGTTTTTCCAGATTTCATCATTTCTGTTGTTTTATTATCTCCTATGGGTTGAATAGAGTGATAATTAAAATATTTATTATCTGAATCAAGGCCTTCATAATTTAAATTAATATGCTTAATTGTGTCGCGAACAACAGATAAGCTTCTATTTCCTAGAATATCAATTTTTAAAAGTCCTGAATCTTCAACTTGATCTTTCTCCCATTCTACAATTTGGACACCTTTTGGTGCTTTGAGAACAGGAACATATTTTTGAATTTCATCTGGTACAATAACCACTCCTCCAGGATGCACTGACGAATACCTAAAAGAACCAATAATCTTATCACTTTCTTTTAAAATATTAATTATTGTCTTATCTATATCTAGGTTAGAAAATTTTGGATCATTCTGAATCCAAGATTCTAAATTATTACGTGATTTGTACCAACTAATTCGTTTTGTTACGCTATTAATTTCTTCATTAGATAAACCATATACTTTCCCTACTTCACGAATAGCAGATCTTGGTTTTAAAAAAACTTGATTAGAAACCATAGCAGTTCTTTCATCACCATATTTTTTAAATATATAATCCAATATATCTTCACGTTCATCCCATGGAAAATCAATATCAATATCCGGCATATCTTCTCTTTCTGCATGAATAAACCTTTCAAAGTGAAGTTTATGTTTAATTGGATCAACTTGTGTAATAAAAAGACAATAACTAACGATTGATGCTGCTGCTGATCCTCGACCAATAGTAGACTTAGTTTGCTTAACAACATCTTCTACAATCAAAAAATAGGGAGAGAATCCTTTTTGATTAATAAGCTCTAATTCATATTCAATTCTATAACGTACTATTTCATTCAAATTTTCATAGCGCTTTTTAGCACCTGAATAGACTTTCTCTTTAAGATCCTTATTTGACCTATGTGTATCTTTTAATGAAAGACCTGGGAAAATAGTATTTATAAATGACCAATCTGTTTTACATCGATCTGCTAAATAGTAACTATTATTCAAGGCATTTAAACTATTTGGGAAGATCCGTGTCATTTCTTCTTCATTTCTAAACCAATGTTTTGATGTCTTATATTGAGAACCTTTTAGATTATACCTTGTTGTATTATGATAAATCGCGCGCAATGTTAGATGAGTACTGTGATCATTTCTTGATTTAAAGTAGACATCTCCTGTAACGACGACTTCTAATTTTAATTTTTGACCTAGATTATATATGACCTGTTCCTGGAATCCTGGCCTTAACTCAACAAATAAATGAGTACTCGGAACTACTTTTTTTAAACTTTTTAAGGTTTTTTCATTAAAGGATAAAAAAAATAATCCGATTGTCTTATCTTTTACAATATCAATAATTGGTTGATTTAAATTTCTATGAACAGCTGAGATAATTCGACACAGGTTTTCATACCCATTTTGATTCTCAACTAAAATTACAACTTCATCTACAGGTGTAATTATATTTACTCCGGCGATAGGACTTATCTTTTTATTACGTGCATGCTGTACAAAACGTATAAATCCCCATAAACCATTTACATCAGTTAAAGCTATTTTTGCCATGGATGAATTTTTAGATAGATCCATTAAATCATTTAAAGATAATAATCCACTCATAGGAGAGTAAACCGAATGTGTATTCAAGTGTATAAACATTAAATTTTTCCTAATGCTTGAAAAATATTAGCTGTTTGTAAAGCACTGACACCATATCTCTTTCGTATATTTTCAATAGCCTTAGATAGATCCATATTTTGATCATTAACTGTTCTAAACATTGTTATTTGATGAGAATAAGGTGCAAAATGACTCGCATGTATTAAAATCGTTCTAATACGATTTCTCCTATGATTTGCTCTTTCAAATAATAGATGACATACTTCAACTATAGAAAAATCATCAATACTTTTAGTTTTACCTACTTGTCCACTTTGATACCCATCTGTATAATGTATTTCAACTTTAATCTTATTTGATAGCTGCCATCTTTTTCTTAATTCAAATGCGATTTGTTCTGCAAGGTCTTTAACCAAAGCATCTAAGATATTCTTGTCATTTGTATCTTCAGGTAAAATTGTTTGTCTAAGAATACTATCCTGTTTTTGCAAAGATTGAACAGGACGAGAATCTTTACCGTGTGACTCTTTTGCAAGTTGAATAGAATGAATACCAAATAATATTTTGAATTCATTCTGATGATTGCTCATCTCTTGAATGTTTTTTATTTTTTTTATTAATAAAAATTTAATTAAACTACTCACTGGTTTTTCGGATACAGTAGGTAATAAAATAGGGTTTAAATTTGAAAAAAATCTTGACTCAAATCCGTTTTTCACCTCATGAATTTTTTCTGAAATAACGGTAGTTATTGTTTGACTTACAAGCTTATTTGAACTGATTCCAATTTGTCCAAATATGCTTGTTTTATCTTTTATAGACTTAAGAATAGAGAGACCATTATTTTGAACATTTCCTTTAATATAACGCATTCCATTCATATCTAAAAAAAAGTTACCAATCCCTTTTGGCTCAACAACCGGTGTAAACATAGAAAGAGTATTATAGATATATTCATTCAAGTTGCTGTAAAGTGTTTTGTTATAAGGAAGTAATCGCACGCTACTATTGATTTTTCGTATTTTTGATACTTTCATACCATAAGATAATCCTTCTTCTTTTGCCTCTGGAGAAAGAGAGATAATAGTACCATTCGAACTACTTGAAGATATGATAGCAACAGAGCGTGTTTTTAAAGTTGGATCTATAATATGCTCTGCTTGAAGCTCTAAACCCCTAAGACGTATATGGAAAACGTCTCTTACATTCATGAAGTTTTACCTAGTTCAAATAATTTCTAAAAGAGTAAAGTAAAACACCATTAATACGAAAGTCATCTGTAGAATCAATTTTTATAATTGGAAAATTTGGATTTCGGGGATGAAGCTCGATACCATTATTATTTGGGACATAACATTTCAATGTTGCTTCTCCATTAATTATTGCAACAACAATTTGGCCAGAACGGGCAATATTAGTTTTCCTCGCAATAATAAAATCACCGTCATGAATATGTTCTTCTATCATTGAATCACCTTTTACCTGTAGAACATAATGATCTGGGTGTAGTAAAGATGGTGGAACATCAACCATTTCAGGGTTTTCTAATGCTTCAATTGGCTCACCAGCTGCAATCAAACCCAGTAATGGTAAACGAGATATTGTAGTTTTGAGATCTTCATTTTGGTTTAAAATAAGTGCTCGTTTACCGTTTGGACCTTTTATACGTGATAGGTGACCTTTTTTTTCTAAGGTCTTTACATACCAATTTACTGTCCCCAATGACCCAAAGCCTAGACTAGTCATAATTTCTTCATATGATGGAGACTCACCATTAACTAGTATAGACCGCTGAATAAAATCTAAGAACTTTTTTAATTTTGGAGACAGGATCTTATTCATGAGGTAATAAATAAATTTTTAATCGATTTTCCACCCCAGACAACAGATTGTGATGATACTTTTTTCGCATGATTATTTAACCGTGATACAGCACGCATGACTACAAATGATGAATGTTTTTCATTTTTCTTTTTAATAAAATATTTCATAATAAAAACCTCTTTTAGTTAATTACTCGTAAGTTGCTCGTAAGTATGTTACAAAAAAAAACTGTAATGTCCAAATAAAAAGCCCCAATAGAGGGGCTTTTCAAAGAAAAAGGTAAATTGAATAATTAATTTTATCAGGCTGAAGCTACCCATAGTCCTATAAACAACAGTAAACCCGTAACATTATGCATAATAATAGTTCCCCAATTAGCAGGTTCTAAAAGTCTACTATTATAATGTTTATATAAAGTTTGAATCGCTCTAAAGCCAAAATAAGCAGCCAGTAAAGAAATCAAAGATTCAGAAGGTAATCTTTCACTTAAAACAAGAGCAATAATACTAAGAAAAGCTCCAACAACCAATGAGACGTAACCAGCTCTCGCTTTTTCTGGACCGAATACTACAATCAATGTATTTTTACCTGTTTTTTTGTCGCTATCATGGTCAGGAAATTCATTTACATAAACAACAGCAGCAATCAGTAAACCAATAGGGATACCTACTAAAAAAGCTTCTGGTAAAAGTTTACCCGTTTGCACTAAAGCACTTCCTGCTACCATTAAAGGACCAAAGTTCAACCCTATTAATAGTTCACCTAGACCTTTTCTAGAAGAGAATTTGAAAGGAGGTGCGGTATAAAATAATCCTGAAAGAAAGCCTATTAGCCCTAGCCAAAGTACTGCAAGACCAGCTTTTTGAATTAAAGGAATACCTACAAGAGCACTAAGACCAAAGGTTGTAATCGCTAAAGTTAACATACCTTTTGGTGAAATTAGTCCCATTTGAATACCACGACCACCACCATTAAGGCCAACATTACTATAATTATAGTTTATTTCATCCGTACCACTCACGTGGTCATAATAATCGTTTGATGTGTTTGTACCAATTTGCAACAATGCTCCTCCTAGCGCAGTCAGTGCTAACCAACCCCACTGAATAGGATATCCTGCAAACTTTGCAATAGCCGCTCCAACAAAAATAGGAACAAAAGTCGCTGATAAGAAAGGTAATCTCATTATCACAACCCATGTAAAAATTTTAGTCATTATATCAATTTTAGGACGGACTTGATCAGCCGTTTTATCTTCTAGAGGTGTGGTCACACCGCAATAGCCAATATGCTCACCATCTTTTGATTTAGTTGGTGTTATTTTTATTCGAGATGGCATTTCTGTACCATCTTTATTAATAAAAACAGTATTTCCTTCCCAAATACCTTTTTCTACAGCTTCAGCTAACCATCCAACTACATGCCCAAGAACAACTTGACCATCACTAAAGTCTGCGACTCTCATTTTACCAACTACTTCATCTTCAGTATAACCAAACAGGTTAACGGCTCCTTGACTGAATGTTTCTACCTTACCATCAACATCACATGTTATAACGCTTTTTAAATTTTTACTCATCTATCAAATTAACCTTATCTTTTTGTTTTACAGGTCAAAAATTACAATAACAATTGAACCTTTGAAAAATGAAAATTACATTGGATAAAAAATCGGTCGACTTGGCGCAGCATCTAGATTCCAATTAGG